>ERZ838118.1568-NODE-1568-length-27291-cov-3.220333_pt1 | contig 27291 bp, 20 predicted proteins | sample MGYA00519863_ERZ838118 | MGnify/ENA primary metagenome ERZ838118 (study PRJEB31850, sample SAMEA3708827) | human gut metagenome | biome: human gut; feature: human-associated habitat; material: faeces | place: China | collected 2014 ...
ATTAAATCGTCATATTTATCATTAAAATCTATCAGATGCGTATAGTTTATACTTTTTAGAAACATCATATAAAAAAAGAATACTATATCAATGTTTATTTCAATACATTACCTGCCACTCGATAGAGTATACATACACAAATTAATTTCTCTATCGTATTTATATATACTCTCAAAAATCGATTAGTTTATATTATTTTTCAAGATTATGTATTATATATTAATCTATTAAACTCTTCTTCTGAAGAAAATTCTTCAAAATGACGTTTACAATACTCAATATATAAAAAATCCTCCTTTTACTGATTTGAAATATAGTCATTTTCACAGTAAGTACTCATACATCATCACCTTACTCTTTTATATAGTACCTTTATTTAGTTAAACCATTTTATACATGTATTTATATTCAAGTTGATTAATCACTTCATCAAAATACTGTTTAGGACTAAACCTCGAACCATACTGTTTTGTCTCCAATTCAGGAACATCATGACCAAAAAACTGTCTGAACACATCGTTCTGAAGATGACATTTTCTATAAAAATCATTAAATGTATGCCGTAATGAATAAAAGCTCTTCTTCCCACGCACTCCACATTTATTAATTATTTCTCTAAAATTCTTGCCTACCTGCTTTCCGTATCGTGGAACTCTTTCAGTTTTACTTAATTTAAAAACACTCTTTCTTCTCCTTTTCTATTGACACTATCAACATACTCAATAAATCCAATCTCTATCAATTTATTATACATAGGGACAATCCTAACTGCATTCTTGTTTTTTACCTGCTTATCATTCCTCCTAAACCATAGGAGAATCAACTTGCCTGTCGCTTTTTCCAAAAGAACACGAAGGAACCCATTGAGGCGCTTACGAATAGTCTGATAGTCCACACCACGTTGTAAAAGCGTTTGAAGCTCGGAATAGATATGTCGCGCAAAGAATTTGCCTTACGTACATAGGACGTACGCAGGCTTATCCGGAGCTCGGAAGGAACGTCTTTCCCTTGCTTTCCTGTGGGTATTCTCAGACGAAAATAGAAGATATCGCCATGTCGGTAAAGATAGGCGGGAAATGAAGGTGAGGATGATGAGGAATTTTTTCTAGTGGGGGTTCCGCCGTGGGACGTTCGCATAGCTGGTCCTTGCCGATTTTCGGCAGTTGTGACCTAGCTTGTGGCACAAAGTGACACACTTTGCTCTCATGCAGGGCTTTTCAGCCCTTCACGCAATGGCTTCAAACAAAAAAAGAAAGCCGCCACAGCGTGTTACTGCAACGGCTTAAAAAAATGGTGCCGAAGGGGAGACTCGAACTCCCATGAAGGAACCTTCACTAGACCCTGAATCTGATTCAAAAGTTCCCTCAATTTCCTAGGGATAGTAATTTCAATATGATAGAGCATGGTAATGTTCCCTGGGTAGCCCTTGTCTTCCCCCAAAAGTGGGGGCATAGTGGGGGCATGAAAAAACTTAAAGTCAAAACTCAGTATCCTGGAGTGCGTTACTACGAGCACCCTACCCGTAAACAACGTAACGGGCAACCAGATCGTTATTACTCCATCCGCTATAAAAAAGACGGTCGCACTATCGAAGAAGGCATGGGATGGGCGACCGAACAATGGAACGCAGAAAAAGCCCATAACATACTGAACAAACTCAAAGAAAACAGAAAAATCGGTAGTGGACCTCAGAGTCTTTCTGAAATGCGGCAAAAAATTGTCGCCGAACGAGCCGCCGCTGAACAGGAAGCCTCCGAAGAGAGCGCCTCCAGTATGTCCTTCCAGGACTTCTTTGAACGATTTTATATGCCTGAAGCCAAACGAACCAAGCGGAGCTGGCTGACTGACGAGCAGCGCTTCAACAAGGTTATTAAACCAGCTATCGGCATGAAGCCCCTTTCTGCCATCATGCGGGAAGATGTTCAAGCTATTATTGATGGCCTGGTCGCGGCTGGAGCGGCTCCAGCCACGATAAAGCAGTATCGCAGTATTATCAGCTATACCTTTACTCAGGCCAGTCTTATGAAGCTGGAGGGAACAATCATTTTCAAAGGTCAAAACCCTGCTATTGGCGTCAAGGTTCCCCCTATCACAAATGCTCGTGAGCGTTTTTTGACTGCCAACGAGGCAAAAGCCTTGATAAATGCAGCCAAGAAACTGCCGAACCAGGACTTGCATGACTGTATTGTTCTCTCGCTGAATACCGGATTGCGGCTTGGGGAGCTTCAACGCCTTGAATGGCCGGACGTGGATTTGACGTATGCCATGCTCACGGTGCGCGATGAAGCACACCGCAAGCCGGGCGGCAAAGTACCATTGAACAATACTGCGTTGAAAATTTTTAAAAAACGTCATGATGCTAGACAAATAGTTCCATCTATGAATATGGTTTTCCCACCGATTGAGGGCTGTACAGCTCGTACTAATTTTTCTCACGCATTTAAGGCTCTTGCAGATTCTATTGGGCTCAATGACGGTATCAAGCCTGATGACCGAGCACGGCGAATTGTATTCCATAGTCTTCGGCATACCTTCGCAAGTTGGTTGGCGTGTAATGGCGAAGATATATACCGCATTCAACGATTGATGCGGCATAAAAGTATTACGATGACCATGCGCTATGCTCATTTGATACCGGACGCCACACGAGCCGCTGTTCACAACCTAAAGCCTCCTAAAGCTCTGTGATATTATTTTTAAGTCTTGATATGCCCATAGTGTTGATTAACCAGGTTAGTAATGATTCTGTGGGGTAGACGACGCTTCGCCCTACCTGGAAAGCTCCAATAGGGCCTTCACCAGAGGCGTCAGCATTAGCAAGTGTTTTCGACTTTATTATGCCGCCCAGCTGACGTTCTACATCTTTGCGGGCTATGATTGGTGGAAGTTTTGACAACAGCAATTGGCGAAATTCTTCTTCTGGTCGCAAAACAGTCTTTGGCATGACTACCTCATTATTTATCAGATTTTGAGGGTAGATCAATCTGAATTGATTTGTGTATTTTATATAATTTGTATTTTGCAATCAACCCAGCCATTGATTTGCAATCATTCTTCCATAACATTTTTTCACAATGCCTGCGCACGCCGCTAACACTCATCCCAAGCTGTTGTGCAATTTGCGTATATGTAAAGCTATGCATAAACAACTCCAATACTTCTTTTCCACGGGGAGAAAGTTTTATTTTTTCTGGGGGTGTACCCAACAAATTAGGAATAGCTTTTATATGAAGTAATATCTCACGAGTGGTTCGCACGGCACAAGCACTCCTGAGGTTAACAAGATGCCAACGCACTGTTCCGTATGAAATTGATAAGATACGGGCAATTTCTTTTAGGGCGCATCCCCTCAGCCAGAAGCCCCACAATTCGTTTTTCCGTTTGAGTTAGTTTTCGCATTTTTCCCCTCCATGCAATAGTGTCTATAAGGAATACTCGTTATAGGCAGTAGCACGATAGGGACAGCTCAAACAGTGGCCTTTTGATAGGGGGGAACGAATATGTGGGCAGCTAATGAAATTAGCAACTATATTTTTACTTTAAAATCAAATAGTTACACATTCCACGTTATGTGTTAGCTTGTTTTAAGCTGAAGATGCTTATCCAGCCTAATCCGTATCTATACGGCTGTATACGTTTGACAGCCAAGCATGGCAAGAATATACTGAAGCCAAAATATTAAAGATGATATACTTGCTTTTCTTATACGGGTTGACATGACTTTGCCCAAGAGGAGCCTCCTAAATGCCTGAAATAAAAGATCGCTGGTTGTCTGTAAGCGAAATTGGTGAGTATCTAGGCGTTAGCAGTGACACTGTTTACCGCTGGATCAGCACACGCTCAATGCCTGCCCACCGTATGGGTCGTTTTTGGAAGTTCAAAAAAGGCGAGGTTGACGAATGGGTGAAGGCAGGTGAGGCTGTTGAAAAAATAGACAAACAAGATGTCTTGGATGAAGGGTAACTATGCTTGAGCAGATTTACACTGATGTAAAGAAATCGTTATGTTCTGCTGAAAGCTTATATTACCGATTGATACTTCTTGTTGGACAATCTGGAACAGGTAAAAGTACTATTCTTTATAAAATAGCCAAAGAATTAGGCGTATCAGTAATAAATATTAATTTGACAATCTCTAGTAAGCTTTTGGAATTAACTTCAAAGCAAAGAATATTGCGATTACCTTCAATGCTAGATGGAATGTGCTCATCTAAAAAATCTCCTGCAATTTTAGATAATATTGAAGTTCTTTTTGATAATACTCTTATGCAAGATCCATTAAGGCTTCTTCAATCAATTTCTAGAAATCGCATTGTTTTATCTTCATGGAATGGTACATTTTTGAAAAATAAACTTTTATATGCTGAATCGTGGCATCACGAATTTAAATTATATGAAAATGTCGATGCGTTAATTATAGACATAAACAGGTAAGATATTTATCGAAATAGAACAAAAAATTTTAAGGCAGGACAAGCATGAAATACGGAGACCTTATTCAGTTCGACCCGATTGAGTCGGTCGTTCAGTTGCGTGACGCGGACAAATCGAACGCCGCGCATACACTCGTGAACACCTATGTCATTTCCGAAGAAATGGCCGACCGGCTCATTCAGCTTGTCATTCCTCAGATGCAGTTCGACCAGCCGGTCGACAACAAAGGATTGCTGGTCGTCGGGAACTACGGCACAGGTAAGTCGCACTTGATGTCGGTGGTCTCCAGTCTTGCCGCAGACGCCTCCCTGCTGGAGGGGCTGAACCACATCGGTGTTCGCAATGCAGCCACTCAGATTGCCGGTCGGTTCAAGGTCATCCGTACTGAAATCGGTGCCACCACTATGTCTCTACGCGACATCCTGGTGGCCGAATTGGAAGAGCATCTCGAAAAGCTCGGTGTGGCCTATGTGTTCCCCGAAGCTGGGACCATTACAAGTCATAAACGAGCCTTCGAAGACATGATGACCAAGTTCGCCGAGGTCTATCCAGAACAGGGCCTACTACTGGTGGTCGACGAACTGCTCGACTACCTACGCACTCGCAAGGACCAAGAACTGATTCTTGATCTGAACTTCCTCCGTGAGATTGGCGAGGTCTGTAAGGATCTGCGCTTTCGTTTCATGGCCGGTATTCAGGAAGCCATTTTCGACAGCCAGCGTTTTGCCTTTGTCGCCGACAGCATCCGCCGCGTGAAGGACCGCTTTGAGCAAATCCTCATTGCTCGCAGCGACGTGAAGTTCGTCGTAGCCGAGCGCCTGCTCAAGAAGACTGCCGAGCAACAGGCCAAAATCCGCGACTACCTGATGCCTTTTGCCAAATACTACGGCGGTCTCAACGAGCGCATGGACGAGTTCGTTCGGCTCTTCCCGGTACATCCCGATTACATCGACACCTTCGAACGGGTCACCGTGGTGGAAAAGCGCGAGATACTCAAGACCCTGTCCATGGGCATGAAAGGCATTCTCGGCAAGGACGTACCGCAGGACGAACCCGGCCTGATCGCCTTCGACAGCTACTGGAACACGCTCAAGCAGAACGCCTCCTTCCGCGCCATTCCCGAAATCCGGGAGGTCATCGATTGCAGCCAAGTGCTGGAATCCCGGATTGAAAATGCCATTACCCGCAAGCAGTACAAGCCAATGGCGTTGCGGCTGATCCATGCGCTGTCCGTTCACCGTCTCACCACCGGCGACATCTATGCCCCTATGGGCGCGTCTGCCGAGGAACTGCGAGATCGCCTTCTGCCTGTTCGATCCGCTGATCGCCGAGATGGGCAGCGACGAGCCCGACAAGGATCTCCAGACCTATGTGGAAACGGTTCTGCGTGAGATACATAAAACGGTCAGCGGCCAGTTCATCTCCTTCAACGCCGACAACCACCAGTACTATCTCGACCTGAAGAAGACCGACGATTTCGACGCACTAATCGACAAACGGGCTGAAAGCCTGGGCCAGGCTCAACTCGACCGCTTCTATTACGAGGCACTCAAGCGGGTCATGGAATGCCAGGACGCCACCTACGTCACCGGCTACAAGATCTGGCAGCACGAACTGATCTGGCAAGAGCATAAGGTTTCTCGTACAGGCTACCTCTTTTTCGGCGCCCCCAACGAGCGCTCCACTGCTGTGCCGCAGCGGGACTTTTACCTCTATTTTATTCAGCCCAACGATCCGCCGCGCTTCAAGGACGACAAGGTCAACGACGAGGTCTTTTTCCGCCTGAAAGGCACTGATGAGGAATTTCAGACCACACTGAAGAGCTACGCGGCAGCTCTGGATCTTGCAGCCACATCCTCGGGCCATGCCAAGGGCACCTATGAATCAAAGGCCAATGGTTTTTTGAAAAAGTTGGTTCAGTGGCTGCAGATGCACATGAGGGATGCCTTCGAGGTCACATATCAGGGACGCACCAAGTCGATGACCGAATGGGCCAAGGGCAAATCCATCCGTGATCTGTCCGGCCTGTCGCCCCACGAGACCATCAACTTCCGCGACCTGGTCAACACTATCGCCGGTGTCTGCTTGGCTCCGAACTTCGAGAACCAGGCCCCGGACTATCCATTTTTCTCGGTCTTGATCACCGGCAACAACCGCGCACAGGCTGCGCAGGACGCTCTGCGGGCCATCGCCGGGCCAAACCGTACCAAGCAGGCCACCGCCGTGCTGGACGCCCTGGAGCTGCTCGACGGCGAGAAGATTACCCCCTACAAATCGAAGTACACTACATTTATCCTTGATGCCGTCAAGTCCAAGGGGCACGGGCAGGTAGTCAACCGCAGCGAGCTCATTCAGGATGACCACGGGCTGGAATACATGAACCTGGGCGGCTCACGTCTGGAACCCGAATGGGTGATCGTGCTGGTGGCGACGTTGGTCTACTCCGGCGACATCGTGCTCGCCATCCCAGGCAAGAAATTCGACGCCACCGGCTTGCCGCAATTGGCCGCAACCGGTATGGACGAGTTGACCTGCTTTAAACATTTGGAGCAACCCAAGGATTGGAATCTACCCGCGATGAAGGCCCTGTTCGAACTGCTCGGCATGACGCCGGGCATGGCTCAGCTTGTCACCCAAGGCAAGGATGAGCCAGTGCAGAACCTGCAGCAGGCGGTGGGCAAGATCGTCAAGCGCATCGTCATGACCCAGCAAACCCTGCGCGAAGGGCTTTGTTTCTGGGGGCTAGATTTGCTTGCGGGCACCGACCTGGCCAGTCAGGCCAGTGGACTGGACGAAGCCAAGGACTTCTTTGAATCCCTCCAAGCATACTCTTCACCGGGTAAACTAAAAAATTTCCGCTACAGCGCACCCGAAGTGCTGGCCCACGAAAATGCCGTAAAGGTGCTGGACAAACTGGATGCCTTGCGCGAGTTTAGCATGGGTCACAGCCCGACGGCGTCATGGCTCTCCACCGCCGAGGCGGTACTGCCTGCCAACCATGAATGGGTGGATCGCATGAAAACCACCCGGCAGGACGTAATGGATGCCCTCAAACAGGCCGACCTGACCGAGCTGGCTAACCAGTCTCAGAGCATCGGAGCCAAGCTGCAAAAGTTAAAGAAGGATTACACCGTCGTCTACATTGGCCTGCACACCAAGGCCCGGCTGGGGGTAAACGACGACAAGCGTAAGGCGAGTCTGCTCAACGATCAGCGGCTGCAAACTTTACTCAAGCTGGCCGGTATCGACCTGATGCCCCGGCAGCAGCTCACCGATTATCAGAACCGGCTGGCCGGGCTGAAGAGTTGCTTTGCCCTGACCGAGCAAAACCTTGATGCCTCGCCCATCTGCCCGCATTGCGGATTCCGTCCTTCGGTGGAAACCAGTGCGGTGGCAGGCTTTCAGATGATTGAGCAGATGGACGCCCAGCTTGACGCCATGGTAGCAGGCTGGACCTCCACCATTCTTAACAATCTGGAGGACCCGATCACCAAGGCCAACATGGAATTGCTGAAGGTCGATGACCGCGAACCACTGGAAGCCTTCATCAAATCCAAGGAACTGCCGGTGCCGCTGGACAACAACTTTGTCCATGCGCTGAAGGAAGTGCTCTCCGGTCTGGTTAAGGTTACCGTCAATGCGCAGGATCTACAGCGGGCACTGCAAGTAGCTGACGGCCCAGCTACTCCAGCGGAGATGAAAAAACGCTTTGAGGAATATATTGAGCAGCGCACCAAGGGCAATGACCCGGCTAAAGTCCGCATTGTGATAGAATAACATCACTGTACTGAGTTCAACTATGAATAATTTAAGGAAAACTTGTATGCCGGGTACGCAGAACAGACAGTGTTCATTGCTGCAGCAAGAATACGTTGCCAGTATGACGGGAGAAAATCTTGTGGAAAAAAAATATGTTGTTCCCTCTCTCCCCGTAACCTGTCTTGGATTGACATTTCCGTCCGACGCGGCACGGCGGGAACATTTCACCGCACTGTTGCGCGAAAAACTTAAAGATCCAGAATTTCGTAAGATCGAAGGCTTTCCCATCGGCAACGATGAGGACATCCTCAATCTAAGCGATCCGCCGTATTACTGCGCTTGCCCCAATCCCTGGATTGCTGATTTTATTGCTGAATGGGAAGCACAAAAACCTACCAAGCCTGAAGGCTGGAAATATTCCCGAGAACCATTTGCGGCTGATGTAAGTGAGGGTAAATACGACCAAGTTTATAGGATGCACCCATATCACACCAAAGTGCCGCATAAGGCGATCATGCGGTACATCCTTCACTACACGCAGCCGGGGGATATTGTTTTTGACGGTTTCTGTGGAACCGGCATGACCGGTGTAGCCGCACAAATGTGTGGCGACCGCGAAGTGGTTATGTCTCTTGGCTACCAGGTAAAATCAGACGGGATCATTTTGCAGGAAGAAATAGACGATGATGGCAAAAAAATCTGGCGGCCATTTTCGAAACTTGGTGTTCGCAAAGTGCTATTGAACGATCTTTCTCCTGTGGCGACTTTCATAGGCTGCAGCTACAACACGCCGATAAATGTTGCGCAATTTGAAAAGGAGGCCAACCGTATTCTCGCGGAAGTCGAACAAGAATGCGGATGGATGTTTGAGACAAAACATACAGATGGGCGTATCGGAAAAATTGAGTATGTGATTTGGTCTGACGTATTCGCATGCCCAGAGTGTAGTGAAGAAATCATATTCTGGAAAACCGCTGTTGATATCCAGGGTGGAAAGGTATTGAGCAATTTTTCCTGCCCAGCATGCCGCACAAAGCTTACAAAACGGAATTTGGAAAAAAAATATGTTAACACTTACGACCCATCATTAAAAAAACTGAAACAATTTGGAAAGCAAGTTCCTGTTTTGATCAACTACTCCATAGGCACCCAGCGCTTTTCCAAAGAACCAGATTCTGAGGATTTAGACAAAATCAATAAAGTCGAATCAATGGAACTTGCAAATTGGCATCCAACGGATTTGCTGCCAGAGGGGGTGAACACGTCTCAGCCAATACAATCCCATAGATTTGATCATGTTCACCATTTTTATACCAGAAGAAATCTAGCAGTCCTTGCGTCATTCAAGTCAAAGGCCACATTGCAAGAGTTGAGTGTGCTTACTGCGGTAGCGCTACGAATTACAAAACGATACGGCTTAACTTATCAATCTGGAGTATGGGGGGCTGGTGGTGGACCAACTAATGGCACTTACTATATTCCAGCACTCATCAAAGAACTCAACATGATCAACATGCTTGAGGCTGCCATAAAAAAACAAGCTGAAGGAAAGCGAGGTATTTCGTTTGAGCGCGGCTGCAGTGCCATTGGCGTTCAATCACTTGAGAGCATGGCTTGCAGCGATGAAGTGATTGATTATGTATTTATTGATCCACCTTTCGGCTCAAACCTGAATTACTCTGAGTTAAATTTTCTCTGGGAGAGCTGGCTTAAGGTGTGGATGAATAACAAGACAGAAGCCATTGAGAATAAAGTTCAAGGCAAAGGAATCGCCGAATATCGAGTTTTGATGACGTCCTGTTTGAAGCAGGTTTATAGGGTTTTGAGGCCCGGACGATGGGTAACAATAGAATTTTCGAATACCAGTGCAACCGTTTGGAATAATATTCAAACTGCCCTACTAGATGCTGGCTTCATCGTCGCCAACGTTTCCGCCCTAGATAAACAAAAAGGTAGTTTTAAAGCTCTAACCACACCTACAGCCGTTAAGCAAGATTTGGTCATATCAGCCTATAAGCCCAATGGTGGCTTTGAGGAACGCTTCAGCGGAGAAGCTCAAACAGAAGAAGGCGTTTGGGACTTTGTTCGCACGCACTTGAAGTATCTGCCGGTGGTCAAAATTCACGACAAACAGCTCCAAGTCGTTCCAGAACGTGACCCGCGCATTCTCTTTGACCAACTTGTGGCCTACTACGTCCGCAAGGGCTATATGGTGCCCATTTCCAGCCAGGATTTTCAGGCAGGTCTTGCACAGCGTTTTGCAGAGCGGGATGGTATGTATTTTTTATCGGAGCAGGTGGCGGAATACGACCGTAAAAAAATGCTCTCTGACGGAACCATGGAACAGGCGTCTCTGTTCGTCAAAGATGAAGCCTCAGCCATCGACTGGCTGCGCCAGCTTTTGAAGGCAAAACCTCAAACGTTTGCAGATATCAATCCCCAGTTCATGCAGCAACTGGGCGGTTGGAATAAGAACGAAGCCCAGCTTGACTTGCGCGAACTGCTGAACCAGAACTTCCTCTGCTACGACGGCAAAGGCCCAGTACCCGAGCAGATCCACGCCTACCTTTCCACCAACTGGAAAGAACTGCGTAACCTGCCCAAGGATGACCTGACGCTGGTAGGCAAAGCCAAAGATCGCTGGTATGTGCCCGATCCCCGCAAAGCGGGCGACCTGGAGAAGCTGCGCGAGAAGGCACTACTCAGGGAGTTTCAGGAATATAAAGAGGCCAAAAAGAAACTCAAGGTATTTCGTCTGGAGGCTGTCCGCGCTGGCTTCAAGAAAGCCTGGCAGGAACACGACTACGCCGTTATCGTTGCCGTGGCCGACAAAATCCCCAACAACGTCTTGGAAGAAGATCCCAAGCTGCTCATGTGGTACGACCAGGCAGTAACACGAAGGGGAGGGGAATAATGTTTCTTAGGCAAATCATCCTCAAAAATTTTCGTGGCTACAAGAATCAGCATCAAATTCAGATAGACCAGCTCACGGCGTTTATTGGGAAAAATGATGCCGGAAAGTCTTCCATCTTTGATGCCTTGGCCGCATTTTTCGACCATCCATTGGGAAAAATCGACTCTTCAGATATATGTGTTCATGCCGGGAGAAATGGAGAATTAAGAATCGGCTGCGTTTTTTCGGATTTTCCTGAGTCTATCACCATTGACGCGTCTTCCGTCACAACACTTGCAGGCGAATACCTTCTGAATGGCGATGATATGCTTGAGATCCATAAAGTCTACGAGTTTGCGGATGGAACGCTAAAGAAGCCAAAAGTATTTGCAATTGCCAACCATCCAACAGCCAACGGTTTCAATGGTCTGTTATCAAAAAAGAACGCTGAGTTGAAGAAAATCGGAGAGGAAGCGAATATAGATGCCGGCGTCGATAAACGCTCTAATGTAGCCCTCAGAAAGGCTATTTGGGGAAGCGCAAGCGATTTGAAATTGTGTCCTTCCGAAATCCAACTGGATAAAGAAGATGCTAAAGCCATCTGGGAACAGCTCTCCAAATATCTGCCTGAATATGCCCTTTTTCGAGCAGACCGACCGTCAACCGATGAAGACTCAGAAGTCCAGGATCCCCTCAAGGTCGCCATAAAACAGGCAATAGAAGAAGTGCAAGCTGAACTGGACGCGGTGAAGGAAAAGGTCAAAGAACGCACGCTGGCTGTAGCCAATCGTACCATTACAAAGCTTGCTGATTTCGATAATACGCTTTCATCACAGCTCAACCCGAATTTCAAATCCGATCCAAAATGGGACAGCCTTTTCAAACTATCTCTAACAGGAGACGATGAAATACCAATCAACAAGAGGGGCAGCGGTGTCCGGAGATTGGTTCTCTTCAGTTTTTTCCGTGCTGAAGCGGAACGTCTTAGGGAAGAGCGCAAAAAAGGAAATATTATTTACGCAGTGGAAGAACCGGAGACTGCGCAGCATCCAGACAACCAGCGAAAGGTCATCGAAGCATTGCAGGCTATCGCCGAAACCGACGGCTGCCAAGTTATGCTTACCACGCACGTCCCTGCTTTGGCGTCATTATTACCAACCAATTCCGTCCGATATGTATGTCCCCACGACCTCAATGGCAGAGAAGTCTGTATCGCTGCTGCTGATGATGTAATCAAGACAGTGGTCGCTGATCTGGGAATTATTCCTGACAATCGGGCAAAGGTTTTGGTGTGTGTAGAAGGCCCGCATGACCTGCAATTTTTGCGCCATATTGGTGACCTTCTCCGGGCTGAAGACGACTCCGTTATTGATATGTTTACAGACACAAGAGTGGCTCTGGTCGTCTTGGGCGGAAGTACTTTGAAGGAATGGGTAAATCAGCATTACTTAAAAAATATAGGGCTTCCAGAGGTCCACATTTATGACCGTGATGAGCTGAAAAATGGGAAATACAAATATCAGGACGATAGAGATACGGTAAACGCCAGAAAAGACGGGTCCATTGGGTTCCTGACTAGAAAACGGGAGATGGAAAATTACCTCCACATCGATGCAATACGTGAAGCATTGCAACCTGTTGTTGACGTTAAGTTCACCTTTACGCTTTCAGACGACTGCGATGTTGAAACGGAAATCAAAACACAGTTGAATGGTCAAGGGAAAATCCAGAGGCGTTCGATTAAATATTGGCTTAACGAAGATGCCGCAAATTGTATGACCCTAGATCGCTTGAAAGAGCGAAACGGATATGACGAGATCAAAAGCTGGTTTACTGAGATCGCAAAAAGGGTCATTTGATGAATCGACCGCTTTGGCAATACAGCACCGTCCATAACAGCCCCTGTAAGGTCATCGAAGAACAGACCTTGTGGGGGCAGACTGTGTGCCGCATCTGGTTGCCAAACCAGGACGCGGTGGTGCGCGTGCCTCGCTCCGTCTTGCGTCCAATGAGCGCCGACCTACAGCCAGGGATCGAGGCCGAGCGCATAGCCTATGTGGCAGCCGCAGCCAAGGTGGCCGAAGTACTGGAAGGTTCCGCCAGCACCACCGACGGCCATGTATTGTTGGCTCCCATGGAGTCCAACGTGATTCCGCTACCGCACCAGATCCACGCATTATCCCGAGCCATCTCCGGCGACCGTGTGCGCTATCTGTTGGCCGACGAGGTAGGCCTTGGTAAGACTATCGAGGCCGGTTTGGTTATGCGCGAACTCAAGTTGCGCGGGCTGGTTCGGCGAATTCTGGTCGTCTCTCCTAAAGGCATTGCTACCCAGTGGGTGGCGGAAATGCAGACCCACTTCAACGAGCAATTCCAGCTTGTGCTAGGCGAAGATATCGGCACTCTGCAGCGCCTGGCTCCAGGGGTGGATCAGCGCAACTCAGCCTGGTCGATGTTCGATCAGGTCATCGTCTCTTTGGATTCAGTCAAGCCTATGGATAAGCGGCGAGGTTGGACCGCCGAGCGCGTTGCCGACTACAACCGCAGCCGGTTCGAGGATCTGATTACCGCCGGTTGGGACCTGGTAGTGGTGGATGAAGCGCATCGCCTGGGTGGCAGCACTAATCAGGTCGCCCGTTACAAACTCGGCAAGGGGTTGGCGGAGGCCGCACCCTATGTGCTGCTCCTTTCGGCTACTCCTCACCAAGGCAAGACCGATGCCTTTCATCGCCTGATGAATCTGCTGGATGCCGACGCCTTCCCAGACTTGGACAGTGTCTCCCGCGAGCGGGTGGCCCAGTATGTTATTCGCACCGAAAAGCGCAAGGCCATTGATGCCGATGGCAAGCCGCTCTTTAAACCTCGGCGGACACAAATGGTCCCGGTGGCTTGGGAAAGCCGTCATCACCTGCAGCAGCTTCTCTATGAAGCGGTGACCGACTATGTGCGTGAGGGCTACAACCAGGCCCTGCGCGAGAAGAAGCGTCACATCGGCTTTTTGATGATTCTGATGCAGCGTCTGGTTGTCTCCAGTACGCGGGCTATCCGTACCACCTTGGAGCGTCGGCTCGCGGCACTCAAGGAGGGCGAACAGCAGGCCAGCCTGCGCATGGCGGAGCTGGAAAACAGCGAGGAGGAATCGGAAAGTTTAGACGCTGAAATGGCCGAACTCTACGACATGGACGGTCAGGAGCTGCTCGATGAGCTGCTGAAATCCCATGTGTCGGCTCTACAGTGTGAAGGCAGCCAAGTAGAGACCCTGCTCGATGCAGCGGTTCGCTGCGAACAGGGTGGACCGGATGCCAAGGCCGAGGCGCTGATCGATTGGATTTATGAGCTACAGGCCGAGGAAGACGAGCCGGACCTTAAGGTGTTAATTTTTACCGAGTTCGTGCCAACCCAGCAAATGCTGAAAGGGTTTCTGGAAGCCCGTGGCATCTCGGTCGTCACTCTGAACGGCTCCATGGATATGGAGGAACGCAAGCAGGCTCAGGATGCCTTTTGCAAATCGCACCGCGTGCTGGTCTCCACCGATGCAGGTGGTGAAGGTCTGAATTTGCAGTTCGCCCACGTCATTATCAACTACGACCTCCCTTGGAACCCGATGCGGCTGGAACAGCGAATCGGCCGTGTGGATCGTATTGGCCAACCCAAGACTGTACGGGCAATCAACTTCGTATTTAAAGACTCGGTCGAGTTCCGCGTCCGCGAAGTGCTGGAGCAGAAGCTTGCGGTAATATTCAACGAGTTCGGCATTGACAAGACTGGCGATGTGCTCGACTCCACTCAGGCCGGTGAGATGTTCGAGGATATGTTCGCCTCGGCAATCCTTAATCCTGACGGCATTGAAACGTCTGTGAATCACACGGTAGCTCGGCTTCGCAATGAGATTCAGCAGGTGCGTGAGACCTCCGCCATCTATGGAATTTCAGACGAACCGGATGTGCAGGCGGCTGAGCGGCTACGCTCCCATCCTCTACCCCATTGGGTGGAACGGATGACGGTGGGCTATCTTAATTCTCATGGCGGCGCGGCCAGCCGCAAGCGCTCCTGGTGGGAGCTGAATTGGCCGGACGGCCAAGAGTATCGCAAGGCTGTGTTCAATGCCCGGGAAGCGGATCGTCTAACCAACGCAACTCTGCTCAATCTTGAAAACAACCGTGTTCGAGGACTGGCCCTGAACCTGCCGCAAATCGCGGCTGGCCAACCTTTGCCTTGCGTAAGCGTAGGCGGATTGCCAGCTAGCATCTCCGGGCTCTGGGGTCTTTTTGAAATCCGCCTTCAGGCCGGAATGTACCAGAAGACACAACTCCTGCACATTCCCATGGTGCGGCGGGGATATGTCAGTGTGTTTCTGAGCGAGGAAGGCAAACTGTTCCTACCCACGGCCCGACATATCTGGGATATGCTACAGACAGCGGAAGTTCAGGTGCAGACCACCATCGGCCAGAACGACTCCATCATCGTCTATGAACGGTTGCAGGAAGCGGCCGAACATGCCGGACAGGATATGTTCGATGCATTACAGCAGGCGCATCTCGCCTCTGTGGCTCGCGAGGAGGAACGCGGCATCGTTTCCTTTGCCTCGCGCCGCAAGGCCATCGAGCGGGTTGGATTACCAGAGGTGCGGCAATTCAGATTGTCCAGTTGCGATGCGGACGAATCCGAGTGGCGGAGCGAACTGCAATCAGCAAGGCAGATCGTGCCGGAAATCCGGCCGTTGCTGATGCTGCGGATTATTAAGGGAAGCGCTCAATGAGTAGTTGGCGAGACTCTATCCTGAATAATTTTGTACCGAACGTCAGCAAGCTGACTCTAGTCGCCGATCCAGATTGTTTGCTGACCGAGGAGAAGATGGCGCTCGAATTACGCGGGCGCGGCTTCGATCTGATCGAATTCAGTGACCCTATCGAATTCAGATACGCCTATGAGTCCAAGTACCGTTCAATCTGGGACCGGGACGAACACACCGATCTGGTGGTGGTTCTCCGCTTGCAGGATGCGAAGATGGAGTCCCTGCCATACGATCTGCTCCAGGCTGGCCGGAAGCTGTCATTCAACCTGGGGGATATCTTCCCCAATCTGAGCTACCCGGTCATTGAACAGATCGACCGGAGCCTGCTGGACGCACTATTCGAGGCCCGGTGCAAGTCGTCGCCAGATCGTATGGGTGACAACGCCACCAAGGATTTTATTCTCCGTCATGTGTTCGGTATTGCAGCAGAACTAATCGCCAGCGAGGTGGAGCTACTTCGAGCATTGCTTCGTCTGCACTACGGCAAACTCCAAATTCCGCTGATGTTGGCTGAGCGGCTCATCCAGGTTCTCAAAACTCATGATGTTTTCAATGCATGGCCGCTTTCCGAGATTGTTCCAGATGATGAGGCCTTCTTCGCCTTTTTGCAGGAACGCTGGCCGTTTTTTCTATCAAGGCTCGGTAGCGTCAATCAGCTCCAGGAAGATTCGTCGGAATACGGCCTCAAGTATCCCGGACCTGACTGTCTGCCATTCGACCATCCGGACATCAAGGTCTACATCGACAACCTGTTTCTGGAGGGGAAACTCACTCCCGTCGAGGCCACAGATATTGAAGTGGATGCCGGGTCTTGGATTCGTAACGGCATCACCACCTCCGGCACGGACAATGAAGCACTGCGGATTTCCCGTATGTTTGACATAATCGAAAAAAATCTGCCTACAGCGGAAGCACGTTATTCGGACTGGGTCGCCTTTGCACTGAAATGGGCAGAACTCTCTTCGCTGGTGTATTGCGGCAACAGCACCGAATATCAGGTCCGGCTCAGGAAAATCGGTGATGCACTGAACTCGACCTTCGCCGGTTGGCTGACGGACCACTACTCCAGCCTAATCAACTTGCCACCGACCAATCCGGCCATGCTCCACCATGTGCCACGCTGCTTGGCTCGGGGTATCGAGGACTCCGGTTGCAGCCGGGCTGCGTTGATTGTCGTTGACGGCCTGGCCTTGGATCAATGGGTGACCATCCGCCAGCTTCTACAAAAGCAGGATGCCGATCTGGTCATGCGCGAATCCGCGACCTTCGCCTGGATTCCGACACTGACCTCGGTATCACGGCAATCAATCTTTTCGGGTAAGCCACCGCTCTATTTTCCGTCATCCATTAACTCGACCAACAGCGAAGAAAAACTCTGGAGGCAGTTCTGGGATGACCATGGCCTGTCCAGACTCGATGTTGCCTACCAACGCGGCCTTGGCGACGGGGATGCTAGGGGCGTCCTTAATTCAGTAATCCACCTCGGGAAGACCAAGGTGGTTGGGCTGGTTGTGGACAAGATAGACAAAATCATGCACGGCATGCAACTGGGATCGGCTGGGATGCACAACCAGATCAAGCAGTGGTGCCATGCAGGATTTCTTTCCGCAATGGTTGGCCAACTGCTGGATTACGGCTATGAGATCTGGCTGACGGCCGATCACGGCAATATTCAATGCGAAGGCAAAGGGCGTCCGTCTGAAGGTGTGATTGCCGAAACTCGCGGCGAACGGGTTCGTGTCTATCCAACGCCGGAACTCCGCGATCAGGTGGCTGAATACTTCCCGTTTGCCTACAATTGGCAGCCGGTCGGATTGCCCGCAAATTATTTTCCCTTAGTGGCCAGTGGCCGTGACGCATTCGTGAATCCGGGAGAGGTCATTGTAGGTCACGGAGGTGTAGCAATCGAAGAAGTCATCGTGCCTTTAGTGAAGTTTGAAAGGAGAACGCGGTGATGGGTAAACGACATGAAACCATCGGCATCAAGCAGGCGATCCGCTTCGAATGGATGCAGAAGACAGCTAGTCTGCTGCTGGCAGGACTTGATGCCAAAACCATCCGTCAAGAGTTGCATGAATTCCTCGTGGACAGAAAAGGCAATGGTTCCGAAGGTGAACGAAGCGATCAGACCCGGACATTTGTCGTCAACAATCTGATGAAAATCTGGGGCTCTCCTGACTCTGAGTTGATTCCATTTCGAGATGCTTCACTGGCGTTTCTGAGGGAAAATCCATCCATGGCCTTGGCGGTCCACTGGGGGATGATCTCGGCGGTCTATCCATTCTGGTTCAATGTGGCCCGGCAGACCGGCCGCCTGCTGGCCTTACAGCACCAAGTTAGCCAGACGCAGATCATCAACCGCCTAAAGGAACAGTATGGCGACCGGCAAACCGTCAGCCGCTATGCCCGGTTCGTCATCCGTTCCTTTGTCGCCTGGGAAGTCCTAAAGGATTCCCAGGCCAAAGGCTGCTATGAAAAAGCTGTTCCGATGAGCATTACTGAGCCAAACCTAGCCGTCCTGATGTTCGAATCCGCTATCCTAGCCACCCCGGAGGCCAAGGGTACATTGGGGCTGCTCCTAAACAACCCGGCATTTTTCCCATTCCAGCTCCCCGTGATGACCGGTGACTCTGTATCCCTGCGTAGCGACCGGATCGACGTGGTTCGCTATGGACTGGACGATGAGTTGTTGAGATTAAAGGGCAACTAACCAGGGAGGGAACGTAAATGCCTTGGACTTCGGAACATACTAAATGGCTAGTCGACACCGGCGAACGAATGAAGACCGCCGACGGCAAGGAGGTCGAGGTCTGGGAGTTCCATCATAAGAATGACGAGGCAGTGCTCTCGGCCTGGGCTAAGCACTTCCGGAATCATTACTGCCTGGATACCGAAATTGATTTCCTCCGAGGCAAACGTCCGCGATCGGATTATCTGACCAATATCAAGTTCCCTTGCAGAACATCCAAACTTGGTCCTGGAATCAGAGCTGGAGATTTTGGAGAAATTCTAGTTTCCGATTATCTGCAATGGATTCTCGGTTACTGGGTACCTAGAATACGATGGTCATCAAAGGTTGTTCGAGATGAATCCCCCAAGGGTAGCGATGTCATTGGATTCAGATTTCACAAAAAAGACGGTGAAGTCTCCACCAAGGACGTGTTAGTTGTCTTTGAGGCAAAGACAAAATTCTCCGGCTCTAAGATCAATCGCCTGCAAGATGCAATTAACGACTCTGCCAAAGATCATATTCGAATCGATGAATCGCTGAACTTCATCAAGCAAAAGCTCTTTGAAAAAAAGGAAATCGAACAGGCTCAAAGGATCGAGAGATTTCAAAGTCCTGTAGATATTCCCTACAAGGAGATCTATGGTGCTGCAGCTATCATTTCAGACGAATGTTTCGACGCCGAAGAATTGGCTTCGGCAGACTGCCGCAAAATCACCAATTCTTCAACATCACAGGAAATTTTCCCTCATCCTAATGGCGATAGTCTTGTTCTCTTGGTTATCAAGGGACCCAGCATGATGGCACTCGTCCACGAACTCTACAGGAGGGCTGCAGATGAGGCCTGAACAGAAATCTCAACTCCTGCTGGGCGTCACACGGGCAAAGTCCAAGATGCTTGAGTACAGCGTCCCTCGAGACTATCACATCAAAATCACCCAAGATCCGGCCAAACTGTTCACTATCTCGATTGCTTTGCTGGGCGACCTTGCCGCTGCTATCAACCGGAACGAGCCAGATCCCGATTCCCTCTCGGAGATGAGAACCAGTCTGCTGTTTTCCGCTCGCTTTTTCGACTCCTATCTCCAGTCAAAGCTGAACGAAATACTTGATCCATACCTCGTACTTCTAGGCTCCGCCTCCTATTACCTTTGCGATCTTCCTGGTAGCGCTTCGGTATTGGCGAAACGTATCGATGGCGACTGCAGGGATTTGGGTGGCAATGGTTTGGAAAACTTGTTACTCTGGTTGCTGCAGGCCAATCTGGGAGCCTCTTTTGATGGATCTGAGGGGCCATTCGGCGGATTTATTGATGGGATTTCAAATTGGCTTCTCCAGTTTTTTAAGGATGGGAATGGCGAAAAAAATCTTCTCGATTTGACCACGAAGCTGCGGAACGCCGTCTATGAATTCGGTACGCCCAGGCAGCTTCTGTTTGGTGATGTGATCGCGGCCGTTCTGAGGAAAAAGCTGGAAAACTCCACATGGAAGGCCTTGCCATCATACTCTGGACTACCCCGAGACAAATGGCTCCACGCGCTGCAAAAGGATTCGTTCATCAAGGAACTCTGGCCTGCACAACACCTTTTAGGCCAGGCGAATGTTCTCAAAGGCGAGTCTGCCATCGTTCAAATGCCCACCAGCGCGGGTAAAACGAAGGCAACGGAGCTGATCCTTCGAAGCGCGTTCCTGGCTGAGCGAGTGTCACTCGCCATCATCATCGCCCCGTTTAGGGCTCTGTGCCATGAGATCAAGAACAGTCTCGTCGAGGCATTCCACAACGAACCCATCAAGGTGGATGAGTTATCCGATGCCCTACAGACCGACTTCGAGATTGCCGAACTCGTGGAGCACCAACAAATCCTGGTCGTAACCCCCGAGAAGCTGCTTTACGTCCTTCGGCACACTCCAGAACTGGCTGCCCACGTTGGCCTGCTGGTCTTTGATGAAGGCCACCAATTCGACAGTGGCACACGGGGCATCACATACGAGCTGCTCCTGACATCGCTGCGCTCCATGATTCCCGAAGGAACCCAGAAGGTGTTAATTTCAGCGGTCATCAGCAACGCCGAGGCTGTTGGAGAATGGCTGAACGGTGAGCCCAATGTCGTCGAAGGAACTACCCTGATTCCGACTTTCAGGTCGGTCGGGTTCGCGAGCTGGCTTGATCAATTGGGAAGGATCGAGTACGTCGACAGCCGTGACGCCGAACAAGGTGAGTTTTTCGTTCCGAGGGTGATTGAAAGATTTAATCTCGGAAAGAAGAAGCGGGAAAGGACTGACCGTTTTTTCCCTGAAAAGACGGACGGGCAGGCTATCGCACTTTACCTCGGTCTGAAATTGGTTCCGAATGGCAGTATCGCTGTTTTCTGCGGAAAAAAGTCCACAGCGGCCAGCGTCTGCGAGAAGGCCGTCGACATTATTGAGCGTGGCGCCCTAGCCCTGCCGTCAGATTTTTCAGACGCCCAGGAAGTTGCGCGGCTGACACATTTGCATGTCAAAAATCTTGGCGCTGGCGCCCCAGCGTCCAAGAGTGCAGCACAAGGAATTTTTTCCCATCATGGCAATACACCGCATGGTATTCGACTGGCGGTGGAGCATGCCATGCGTGACGACCTTGTACGATTTGTTGTTTGTACATCCACTTTGGCGCAGGGCGTAAATCTTCCAATTCGATACCTCATCGTGACCAGTATCTACCAGGGCACGAAGCGCATAAAGGTTCGTGATTTCCATAATCTCATTGGCCGAGCGGGCCGAGCCGGGATGCATACCGAAGGTAGTATCCTGTTTGCCGATCCGGTGATCTTTGACAAGCGGAAGGCCCGAAACGACAAATGGCGCTGGGACCAGGTGAAAGAGCTTCTGGAACCGCGCAATTCTGAGCCATGTATCAGCAATCTTCTATCGATCTTCGATCCCATTAAGAGCGATGACGAAAAATACACCATCACCATGGAGGCACTGGATTTTGCCAATGCCTATATCGACGCGCCTGATCAAATTGCCGATCTGGCTGCGAGGATAGCCGCACGACATGGAGACAAAGGTTTCTCTCGAGACGGTGTCGAGCGGCAAATCGCCTGGAGAATCAGCTTAATCTGTGCAGTCGAGAGCTTTCTGCTATCTCATTGGGATGAATCTGAAGATGGTCTTTCGGAAGCTGATGTGACCAGCCTGGCCGATGGAACGCTAGCTTTCTTCCTGGCTGATGATCAGAAAAAGGAGTATCTCCGCGCGTTGTTTCAGCTTCTCGCTGGGAATATCTCTGCAAACATCACAGATCCGGCTCGCCGTAAAATCTATGGCCGGACGCTTTACGGCATTCAAGATGCCCAAGCCATCGAGGGATGGGTCCAAACCAACGCCGACAGTCTGCTTTCGATTGTTGATGAAACTGACGCACTCGATCTTACATGGCCATTACTTATTCGGCATATCAACAGTGGCGTATTCACCAAGTTCGATAAGCCGGAGATGCTAAAAGAAACCGCGCATGGGTGGATCAGTGGAAAACCCTTCAGCGAACTCCTGAAAATTATCCGTAAGCGAAAAGCCAAGATGATATGGGGTACCCGCCGGAGGGAGTTCAAAATTGATCATGTCGTCGATGTCTGCGAAGGGGCGCTCGCTTATGACGGAGCGCTTGTTGTAGGCGCTGTGTGTGAATTCATTGAAACCATCGACCAAGATGGCACTGGAGACCTGCTCAATCGTTTGCAGCTTTTTCAAAAACGCCTGAAATATGGTCTGCCGACCGAAACCACCATTGCCCTTTACGAACTTGGCTTTTCGGACCGCGTCATTGCTCAGGACCTTGCATCATCCTTGAGCCTGGATGCGACACAGAAGAAGGATCTCGTGAAGGCTCTGAAAAAAGATCAGGACGGAGCTAGGGCGATAATAAAGAAATACCCAAGCTATTTCCAAAAGAGAATGAATGAACTCCTGTAGTGGGAAACGCAACCAATGTGTTTTAATTCTATGTAATACGATTTTAAATTGCCAAACCGCCCTCGCTAAGCTCCATTAAGTTTAGCCCCGCCTTGTCACTGAAAAAAGCAGCCAGGGCACTCTGGTCTTAAAAACCTAGGAGAATTTTTTTGCTTGGATATATGTATTTTTCCCGTCTGATTGAATATCCATCTGTTCGATTTTTGAGGAGCACTTCTGTTTCATAAATAAAAAAATCACTGGCGCTGAAATATTTTTCCTGAGATTTTTTTCAACGCCAGCGTAACGCCTTCCGCGCTTAAAATCTCGCGTATTTCCTTCACGGAATAGCCCTTCTTCAAAGCTTCCTGAAAATCTTCCGCCAGCATCTCCAGAGCTTCCTCACGGGTTTTCCCCGTCTCTTTTACGGGGAGCTTCTGGAGCTTTTTTTTGACCGCCATAATCTTTTCCATCGGAATTTTTGTCTTCACTGCCATTGGTGTTGCCTCCATTTGGGGAATTTTCTGGCAGTATAACACAAATATTCAATCCCTATCAATAGGCTACTCCCCGTACCGGGTTCTTCGTGGCAGGATGGTAGTTGTCTGACGCCAACTACTATCCTGCCAAAGGGCTCACGCCCTCTGGACTCCTAAAGGCAGCGCATTCGGCGCAGGCTTCTCACGCGCTTTAAACAAAAGAAAGGGGAAAAGGCATGGCAAAGCTGGAGCGTAAATTCCACAAACGGTACACCCTCTGGGTGTCGGAAGGCGAGGCAAAACAGATTGAGGAACAAGCCAGCGTGGCCGGGCTTTCTGTTTCCGAATGTCTCAGGCGGCGCGGCTTCGGCGGCAGGCCCGTGGTGGCACAAACGGACATGAACACAATCCGTGAATTGCGCCGTATTGGGGGCCTGCTCAAACATCATTTTGAGACGCTACGCGAAGCCGGGGCCAGTCGTGAACTCCTCGAGCAACAGGAGGAAACCTTGCGAATTTTGAGCCGCGCCATCGAAAGATTGGGGAGCGAAAAGTCGTGATTGTGAAGAAGGTAAAGTACACCAATACAGACAAGCCCAAGGTCTGGCAAATTGGCGATCTGGTGGACTACATCCGCTATCCGCACAACACCAACGCGCAGGAAAAAATCGCCCATGCCGGAAGCCGGAACTTCTTTACCACCACATACACTGGGCAAAAAGTGGAAATGATCGCGCTTGCTGAGGAGAGCATCCACAGCAACATGCCGGTGAGCCATTGGATATTTTCATGGCAGGAAAACGAGCAGCCAACACGCGCCCAGGTGGATGAGCTGGTGGACGTATTTCTGGAGCGCATGGGGCTGAACGAGCACCAGACCGTGTATGGTCTGCACTGCAACACGGAAAATTATCATGTCCATATTGCCGTCAACCGAATGCACCCGCTGACATTGAAAGTGGCACAGCCTCACAAGGGCTTTGACATCGAAGAAGCACACAAAATTGTGGCAGTGGTGGAACAAAAGCAAGGATGGGCCAGCGAACAAAATCCCCGTTATACCGTGCTGGAAAATGGTGAATTGGCTCGCAACCGGAGGCCAAAGCGCGTTCAGCCCCGACAGGAAGCCTTGGCTGTGGAACAGGCCAGCGGCGAAAAATCCGCACAGCGTATTGCCCAAGAGCGAGGGTATGCCATCATCAAAAATGCCATGTCATGGACAGAATTGCATCAAAAATTGACTGAAAAAGGGTTGCGTTTTGAGCAGAAAGGTTCAGGCGCTATCATTTTTGTGGGAGACATTGCGGTCAAGGCGTCATCCATAGATCGCGATTTTGGCATGAGTAAACTGTGCATCGTCAGTGGATCGGAAGTTCAGCATGAAAAAATTGTGAAAAAAACTGGGGGATTTTGTACCTGCCGAAGCCGCGCCACCTTGTGAAAAAATACAGCCGGAACCTGTGAGTGTGGTCAACTTGGAAGAATGGCAGGCGTATCAGACTGCCTGTTCGGAACACATTTCGGAACAACCCGCAATCAATAAACAGCGCCAAATTGACGCCCTCAAAGCCCGTCAGAGCGCCGAGCGAAAGCTCATCTTGAGTGGTCTGGGAAGGCTCGGATTATCCGTGCTCAACGCCGAACGGCATCGACTAAAAATGCACCAGCGTGACGAGCTGGGCCAGCTCCGGCAGCATGTACGGCAGCAAGTGGGACGCAGACAGCATCCCCCAAAAGGTAAAACGCGCTTTGAGAGCTGGCTGCGAGGACGCGGTCTGCATGCACAGGCTGACCGCTGGAGACATCGCTTGCACATCGAAAATTTACGCACAGAGTCACCGGTACAGCAGCCGAACAAGCCAGCTTCGACAATAGAAGAGGCGTTGTTCCGGCAGTATATTACCGCCATAAATGCGGATCGCGTGCGTGTAACCTGCATTCGCATGGAGCCGGACGGCGATAAAAAAACGTTCATTCTGGATAAAAAAGACGGCGCGAGCAGAGGTTTTTCGCTGGAAGAGCTGATCATGCACCTGCCCGCCATGCTTCGGCTTCAGCAGCGTGGTGAGAACATTTACTACACGCCTCTTTCAGAAAGTCGGCATCATATTCTCATAGACGACATGACGCGGGAGAGCTTGGAAAAATTCTATGCGGATGGTTTCCGGCCTGCGGTGGTGCTGGAAAGCTCACCACAAAATTATCAATGTGTACTCACCATTCCGAAATTGCAAAGTCCCCATAATAAAGATGTGGGCAACCGAATTACCGAGCGTCTCAACCGTTTGTACGGTGACAAAAAACTGTCCGGCTGCATCCACCCGCACAGAGCGCCAGGCTTCGGCAACTTCAAGCCCAAACACCGGCGCGAAGATGGCTCCTTCCCCAGGGTTAAACTGCTCAAGGCTGAAAAATGCGAATGCTCAAAAGCGCAAGAATTGGCCAGACAGATTGAGCGTGAATATGCAGCGATGGAAGCCCGCAGGCGGCAGCATCCGCGCGTTGTCCCCACGTTTCCACATAGCACTGATACCGTAACAGCCTACTACGCGCACTATGAAAATATCCGCCAGCATCTCACCGTGGAAGATTTTTCGCGTGTAGATGCCATGATCGCTTTGCGTCTGCGGGCTATAGGCCATAGCCAGCAGGCCGTGACCGAAGCCCTGTGCCAATGCGCCCCTACTATCAGAGAGAAAAAGGAAGGCCGTGATTGGCAACGCTATGCGGAACGCACTGCGGCCTATGCCTTCAGCGTGGCCGGGGACGTGGCCTTAGCGAAGCATAAGCGATATATGGAACACTGGCGAGGAATTGAAGGAGCGCACTACATACGGCAAGAAGTGCCGCGTGTAAGATTGCTGTAATCAAGGTTATTTCTTGATTGCTATGAGACTAGGTAGTATATTTACACCAGAAAGGATTCTTTGTGAAACGGATCTTGAAAACGCGTACATTCAACTGCTGGTTACGCAAAACTCTTTTGAGCAACACCGCACTGCTCAAGGCCATTGCCGAAATGGAACGGGGGCTTGTGGATGCTGACTTGGGCGGCAATGTCTATAAAAAGCGGGTGGCCTTGCCAGGGCGGGGTAAAAGCGGAAGTACCAGAACACTCATTGCCACAATTCGTGAAGACCGTTGGATTTTTATGTACGGGTTTGAAAAGAATGAGAGAGAAAATATTACACAGGCTGAATTGGCCTATTTGCAAGGCGTTGCTCAGATTTTTCTTACCTATTCCAGCGATGAATTACAGTTAGCTATAGCCAAAGGGGAATTTTTTAAGGTGCATCATGACGAAGCCTAGCCGTATTATTGAAGAAATGCATGAAACTGTGCAAGGCTTACACGCTGGCGGCCTGATTGACGAGCGGCGTATGCGTGAATTTGAAACTCTGTACCGAGCCAACCAAGTGCCCAAGTTTACTGCGGACAGCGTGAAGGCGTTGCGTTCGCGCCTGAATGTCAGCCAGGCGGCACTGGCCATCATCATCAACACCAGTGCCGCCACTGTCCGCGCTTGGGAAGCCGGTACAAAAAATCCCGGCGGGCCTTCCTGCAAGCTGCTGGAAATGCTGGATAGGAAGGGGCTGGAGGCTTTGCTCTAACTTCAGAGTATATACTCCCGTGAAGGGGGGATCGATAGGCCTGCCAATATCTATAATGTGAGGATACCCCATGTTTCGCCTTGATCTTCATGAAAATTGCCTTCAACCAGTACAAAAAGTATCATTTAGTGAATTAAATCTTCGTGAACGATGTCATTTACAGGAATGGTTGGCCAAACATCCCAATGCACTTACCGATGACAATGTTGATGATGAATTGCTTATTATTCAAAAAGAATTTTCAGGATTTTCTGATACTAATGAACGGCTTGACTTATTGGCTATTGATAAAAAAGGAAATCTTGTCATTATTGAAAATAAATTGGATGATTCTGGACGAGATGTTGTATGGCAAGCCATAAAATATACAGGATATTGTTCTAGCTTGAATAAAGCACAAATAGTCTCTATTTATCAAGACTTTCTCAATAAACAGCAATGCGAACAAAAAAGGGATGCTGCCGAAGTCCTGGCTGATTTCCTTGAACGAGACAGCCTTGACGAAGTAGTCCTCAACGCTGCACAGAGTCAACGTGTTATTCTGGTGGCAGCAAGATTCCGTAAAGAGGTGACCAACACGGCACTATGGCTCATGGGATTTGGTCTGCGGATACAATGTTTTTGTATCACCCCTTACAAGATGGAAACAGAAATTCTATT
>ERZ838118.1572-NODE-1572-length-27266-cov-8.546470_pt1 | contig 27266 bp, 17 predicted proteins | sample MGYA00519863_ERZ838118 | MGnify/ENA primary metagenome ERZ838118 (study PRJEB31850, sample SAMEA3708827) | human gut metagenome | biome: human gut; feature: human-associated habitat; material: faeces | place: China | collected 2014 ...
CCGAGCCGCCCCTGCCGTGCAGGGGCGAGGGGGTTATCTCCAAAAGTTTCTTCGGAACTTTTGGAGAATCTAAGGGGGACAGCGTCCCCCTTAGAAGAGCGAGGTTACTCGCTCAAAAGCATTCTGTCGTTCTCAATATTGAACTTCTCGAGCAGATCGCGCACGGTGAGGTGCTTTTTCTCCTCGCCCCTGATGTCGACGACGACGCGGCCCGAATCCATCATGATCAGACGGTTGCCGTACTGGATGGCGTGCTTCATGTTATGCGTGACCATCATGGTGGTGAGGTTATCGCGCGCAACGATCTCCTCGGTGATCTGAAGCACCTTGTCTGCGGTCTTCGGGTCGAGCGCCGCCGTGTGCTCGTCGAGCAGCAGCAGATCCGGCTTGCGCAGCGTCGCCATCAGCAGCGTCAGCGCCTGACGCTGACCGCCGGAGAGCAGGCCGACCTTGCTCGTCATGCGGTCCTCCAGACCCAGACCGAGCGTCGCGAGCTTCTCACGGTAGAGCTTGCGCTCCTCGTTCGTGATCCCGGCATGCAGACCGCGCCGCTGACCGCGGCGGTACGCGAGCGCGAGATTCTCCTCGATGCCCATGGTCGCGGCCGTACCCATCATCGGGTCCTGGAACACACGGCCGAGATATTTCGCGCGCTTGTGCTCGGGCAGATGCGTCAGGTTGAAGCCGTTGAGGTTGATCGTGCCGGCATCCACCGGAAAAACGCCCGCGATCAGGTTGAGCGTGGTGGACTTGCCGGCGCCGTTGCCGCCGATGATCGTGACAAAATCGCCGTTTTCCAGCGTCAGATTGAGGTTGTCAATCGCACGTTTCTCATTGACCGTTCCGGCGTTGAACGTCTTGTAAATACCTTTGAGTTCGAGCATATCAGCGGCCCTCCTTCTTGGTCTTGACTGTCGCGTGGAAATACTTGCCCTTCCAGTACGGGATAGCAAGGAAGATCGCAACGACAAGTGCGGTGATCAGTTTGAGATCGTTGGTATTAAGACCTGCGGTGAGGACAAACTGAATAACGATGTAGTAGATGACCGCGCCGAGCGCAACGCTCAGCAGCTTGAGCGCGAAATTGCGGAAAATGCGGCTGAACACGACCTCGCCGATGATGACCGCTGCCAGACCGATGACGATCGCGCCGCGGCCAGCGTTGACGTCTGCGAAGCCCTGATACTGGCAATACAGCGCGCTCGCGAGCGCGACCAGACCGTTCGAGATCATCAGACCGAGCACCTTGTTGAAATCGACGTTGATGCCCTGTGCGCGGCTCATGTTGGCGTTCGCGCCGGTCGCACGGATGGAGCTGCCGAGCTCGGTGCCGAAGAACCAGTACAGCAGCGCGATAACCACCACGGTAAACACCGCAACGACAAGGATCGGGTTCTGCGGAATGAGTTTCTTGACATTTCGCAGCGAAACGAGCAGCGTGTAGTTATCCGGATTGATCGCGACGTTCGCCTTGCTGCCCATGATGCGCAGGTTGACGGAGAACAGCGCGAGCTGCGTCAGGATACCGGCGAGAATGGCCGGAATACCCATAAAGGTATGCAGGACGCCGGTGACGAGACCCGCGAGCATACCGGCGAGGAACGCGCACAGCAGCGCGACCCAGAGATTGACGCCGTGCGTCATCAGCACGAGGCAGACTGCGCCGCCCGTTGCCATGGTGCCGTCAACGGTCAGATCGGCAAGATCGAGCACCTTAAAGGTGATGTACACGCCGATTGCCATGAGGCCCCAGATGAGACCCTGTGCCACCGCGCCCGGAAGCGAGGCGAGCAGGTTAGAGAAGAATTCCACTTTAATTCCCCCAAAATTAAATTTTTACCGTCCTTTTACTCTTGTATCTGATAAAGCGTAAAAGCACTTTATACTATTATAGCAAAGAAAAGCCGCCCTGCAAAGAACTATTTTCATGGATATTTATCGAGAAACGCGCATAATCATCCGCTCCGCCGCCGTACCGCGAAAAAAAGCTGTTTTTCCGCTGTCTCTGGTGCAAAAACCTTGCCATAACGGCAAAAACATGCTACAATATAACACATCTGAGATTGCTCAATTAGAGAGGCGTTGAAAATATGGAAATGATACATGAAGCGGGTCAGTATGTTGACACCGTAAAGCGCGTCTGCGACGCAGTCGGCGGCGAGGTCACCTTCCGCGGCACGGTACACCGTGTCCGCGACATGTCGGACTTCTCCTTCGTTGTCATGCGCGTAGAGCGCGGCCTGATCCAGTGCACCTTCCAGGGTGATGCGATCGGCGACATCAAGCGCTCCGACGTGCGCGATGCCATGGTCCTCGAGGTGACCGGCGCAGTCCGCGAGGAGCCGCGCGCCGAGCACGGCGTAGAGGTCGTTCTGAGCGCGGTCAAGGTCCTCGGCAAGCCGTATGACCAGCTGCCGGTGCCGATCGGCAAGAAGTATATGGGTCTGTCGCTCGACGTCGACCTCCCGCTCCGCCCGATCACGCTGCGTCATCCGCGCAAGCAGGCGATCTTCCGCGTACAGGGCGCGATCGCTGACGGCTTCGCACAGTATATGCAGAGCCAGGGCTTTACCCACATCCACACCCCGAAGATCGTCGTTGCAGGCGCTGAGGGCGGCGCAAACCTGTTCAAGCTGGACTACTTCGGTCATCCGGCCTACCTTGCACAGTCTCCGCAGTTCCACAAGCAGTACCTCGCCGGCGCATTCGGCCGCGTATACGAGATCGGCTCGGTCTACCGCGCCGAGCGTCACAATACCTCCCGTCATCTGAACGAGTACATGGGTCTGGACTTCGAAATGGCCTACATCGACTCGATGTACGACGTCATGGCCATGGAAACCGGCATGCTCAAGAGCGTCATGAACTACGTCAAGGAGCACTGCCCCGAGGAGCTCGCCCTGCTCAAGGCTGACGTCCCGGAGATCAAGGAGATCCCGACCATCCGCTTCCACGAGGCGAAGAAGATCATGGAGGAGAAGTACGGCCACAAGTCCAAGAACCGTTATGACCTCAACCCGGACGAGGAGGTTCTGCTGTGCCAGTGGGCGAAGGAGGAGTACGGCTCTGAATTCGTATTCGTAACCCACTTCCCGTCCGCAAAGCGCCCGTTCTACGCGATGGACGACAAGGACGACCCGAAGCTCGCGCTGTCCTTCGACCTGCTGTTCCGCGGTCTGGAGATCACCACCGGCGGCCAGCGTATCCACGATTATCAGGAGCAGATGGACAAGCTTGCAGCACGCAAGATGAACGCCGAGCTGTTCGAGTCCTTCACCATGCTGCACAAGTACGGCATGCCGCCGCACGGCGGTCTGGGCATCGGCCTCGAGCGTCTGACCATGCAGCTGCTCGGCCTGAACAACATCCGCGAGGCATCCATGTTCCCGCGCGATATGAACCGTCTGGAGCCGTAAAAAAACTGTCGCGAAACTTCGTTTCTCCGACAATCTGTGTTCTGACTTCGCAGAACACAAGTCGTCCGAAAGTTCCCATTCGGAAACTTTCTCCCTCTAAGAGTAAAAAAACCGAGGCGCATGTCCCCGGTTTTTTTGCGTTTGCAAAGCAAACGCTTTTGAATGCGCGCTGCTGCGCGAGTGCTGTTTGTCGTAAAACCGGATTTTATCGAAAGATTAACCCCCGCGCCGATGGCGCGGGGGTTTTCTGTGCTCTGATGCAGTTTTCAGCCGTCCTGACATATCTTTTCGAGGATCTTCCGGTCGCGCTTGTCCTGCGGCTCGAATTTCGCGAACAGGTCGGGGCGGTCCTTTTTCGTGCGGCGCAGGCTCATTTCGCGCCGCCATGCCTCGATATTGGCATGATGGCCGGAGAGCAGCACCTCGGGGACCTCGCGGCCGCGCCAGTTTTCCGGGCGGGTGTACTGCGGGTGCTCCAACAGGCCGTCCCAGTGGCTTTCCGCCGTGAAAGCCTCCTCGTCGGGCAGCACGCCCGGCACCATGCGGCAGACCGCATCCGCGACCGCCATGGCCGGGATCTCGCCGCCGGTCAGCACGAAATCACCGATGGAGATCTCCTCATCCACGCACTCGTCGATAAACCGCTGGTCGATTCCCTCATAATGACCGCAGACCAGAATAAAATGCTCCTTCGCGAGCAGCTCACGCGCTTTTTCCTGATTGAACGGCGCGCCCTGTGCGGAGAGAAACACCGTGTGAACATGTTCGCCGCCGCTCAGCGCCTCATGGCACAGGTAAAGCGGCTCCGCGAGCATGACCTGACCGCGGCCGCCGCCGTAGGGCGCATCGTCCGCCTTATGGTGCTTGTCGAGCGCATAATCGCGGATATTCGTCGCCTTGACCTCGACAAGACCCTTGTCCTGTGCGCGCCCGATGATGCTTTCGCGCATGACTGCGTTGATCATCTCGGGAAACAGCGTCATAATGTCGATTTTCATTCGATCAGGCCCTCGATGCTTTCCACATAGACGATGCCGGCGTCCATGTCGATCTCCTTGAGGAAGGGCTTGATGGCCGGGATATAGATGAGGCGGCCGTCCTCGCCGGCGATCTCGTACATATCGTGCGCCGGATTGGAGGTCAGAACGTCGCGGATATGGCCGATCACGCGGTCAACGCGCAGATCGTATACCTTGAACGTGAGAATATCCTGAATAAACACGAGGTCCTCGGGCAGATCGACATCATCGCGGTCGAGATGCAGGATCTTTCCGCGCAGCTTTTCCGCCGCCTCTACCGTATCAACGCCCTTGAGGTGCATCAGAACGACGTTTTTGTGCACCTGTGCGCTCTTGACCTCGACCGGGGTCTTTTCGTCCAGATACAGTGTATCAAAATCGCACAGAACCTCCGGCGTGTCGCACCAGCTCTGCACCTTCAAATCGCCGCGAATGCCGTGCGTGCCGACGATCTTACCGGCCTCCAGAAACTTTTTAGGCATGTTTTTCTCTCCTTGCAAGTGATCGGGCGCCTCGCCGCGCCGCTTATATTTCTTATTATATCATCTTTCCGTGCGCTTGAAAATTCATTTTTTTGCAGACGCAAAAAACGGCTGCGGCGCGCGAATATTGCCGTGCCCTCTCCTGCGCCGGGAGGTTTTTTCTGTCATTTTTTGATATTTTTGTGCATATGATACAAAAGTTTCATGTGAATTTTGTGTGATGCTCGAGAAAATAATATAAAACTTTTCCTTACATCTATGGTATAATTAGGGTGCAGCAGGATTTACTGTTGCGCGGGCGAACCCACAAACTTCCATGTGCCCGGAACGACCGGTTCGCTCAGCTCAGACAACTTGATCTGTGCATTATGCGCCGAGGGCGTGTCTGTACAGAAAAAGGCACAGCCGGCGAAAGCCGGTGCCGCAAAGCCACAGGGTCTAAACGGACTTTTCCGCACGACAGCCGGTTGCCGAACAGCAGAAAATCACCTCCTTTGCGTCTGTATGCACGCAGAGGAGGTTTTTGCATGAAAAGGAGAAATAACCGTTTCCTCGCCGGCACTCTCGCCGGTCTGATGATGCTCACTATGCTGCCCGTGACCGCGCTCGCGGCCGAAGAAGGCGCAGCAGACGAAACCACGACGCTGACAACTACGGACGGTACACCCGTTCCCGGAGCGTCGGATAACGGCATTGAAAATGTAGTAAATGATACCGGAGACAGCCAGGATACCGTGGATACCGGCGCAAATGCAGCCGCTAACGACACGGGTGACGCAAACCCAATCGCCGGTAATGACGGTGACAAAACCGGCACATCTGTCGGCGGCAATGATGTACAGACCGGCGCTTCTGGCAATGAAGGCGAAGGCAGCTCGGCGGAAACCGGCGGCGAACAGGGCGGTGCAGGCAATTCCGAGAACGGCAACACGCCTGCCCCGGCTCCGGCAGAAACGTTTACCGCGAAAATCGGCGATACGAAGTATGAGACGCTGGATGCAGCAATCAACGCTGCACAGGACGGCGATACGATTGAGATTGGTGAGAATTGCACGCTGACCGTTGGCACGATTAAAAAAGCTGTTGTTATCAATGGTAACAGCAACACCATTACCATTCCCGAGCAGGGTACTGAAAATCATGCGCTCAATATCAATGCTTCGCTGACGTTTAATAAGGCAAACGTAGTCTTTACCAACGATATTGATAATGTCAACCAGTGGTCTGTTACCATGAACAGCGACGGCGTGCTGACTTTAGACGAAGGCAGCACCTGCACCATCGAAACCCACGGTATTTATGCCTCTCCTAATGCTGTCATCAATGTATATGGCGGCTCTAAGCTGACCATTCGGAACACAACCTATACGGCAATGATGGCTGAAAATTACGCACTTCTGAACATCGAAAACGACTCTCATCTTTTGATTGAAAATTCTGCAATCAACGGCATGACTCGTTTTATTACGACCGTCACTGGTTCGACTCTCCGTGTTCTGAACTGCGCCAATCAGGGTCTGGTTAGATGCCCGTTGACGCTTGATGATTCTACGGCAGAAATCAGCGGCAACGATTACGGTATTTCCGGCTACAACAAGACCGATGTGCTGACGATGAAAAACGGTTCTTCTCTGACGATGGAGGACAATAACTCTGCCGGTATCTTCCTCTACGGCGGCAATATCGACGTACAGGACGGCACGACACTCACTATCACCGGCACGGGCAAAGATCTGGATAATACCGATGATCGTTCCGTCGGCGCTCTCGCCGTATATTATTACTACAATACCTATGCCGCAAACGTCACCTTTGCTGACGGTGCATCGGTAAATCTGGTCGACAACGCCGTTTCCGCTATCAACAACGACGGTACGCTCTACATCGGCAAGGGTACAACTATCACAAACAACGGCAGCAAGGCTCTGTACGGCGGCGGTATTCAGAACCGCGGTGATATTACCATTGCCCCCGATGCCAAGGTATACAACAACCGCGCTAGCGTTGCTGGCGATGACATCTACAACACTACCGGCGACGGCATGGACAGAGACAAAAACACCGTAACCTACACCGGCTCCCTCACCCTTTCCCCTGTCGGCGAAAACTGGGTACTGGACGACTGCGGCGATCCGATCGTAGGCTGGTATCACGACGGCAAGGAAAAGCTGACGGACAATACCTACAAGCGCTGGAACGGCGACGCGACGGACGACAGCTACTACGCAGACGAATATACGGTCGATAAAAAGGCCGTTTCCGACGCGCTCGCGCTCAAGGCCGCGCACGGCAAATTCTGCAATGTCACCTATGAAGTAACGGGCGATATTCCGTCCGACGCAGGTGCTGCTCCGGCTTCTGCCAAGGTCAAAATGGGCGGCAGCTACACGGTCGCGCCCGCGCAGACCACCTCGCAGAGCCGCTACACGTTCAGCGGCTGGCGTATCAACGGCACCGGAGATATTGTAACCTCGCTTGAGAACCTCCAGCAGGACGTCAAGCTCGTCGGCGTATGGTCCTACCGCTCCGGCGGCAGCTCCGGCGGTGGCGGCGGCCGCAAGCCGACTGTCGACATTCCGGATGACGTACCGACCGGTCTGAACGGCGACGATCATTTTGCGTATATCGTCGGCTACCCGGACGGCAACGTAAAGCCGGGCAGCAGCATCACCCGCGCCGAGGTCGCGACCATCTTCTTCCGTCTGCTGACCGAGGACGTCCGCACCGCAAACTCCACCCAGTCCAACAGCCTGTCCGACGTTTCGCGCGGTCAGTGGTTCAACCACGCGATCTCCACGCTCTCGTCGATGGGCATCGTAAAGGGCAACCCTGACGGCACCTTCGACCCGGATGCACCGATCACCCGTGCGGAATTCGCAGCCATTGCAGCTCGTTTCGACGACAAGAATACGAACACCACCTCGAATTTCTCGGATATCGCTTCTCACTGGGCGAAGGACGAGATCGGTGTTGCCGCAAACAAGGGCTGGATCAACGGCTATCCCGACAGCACCTTCCGTCCCGACCAGTATATCACCCGCGCCGAGGCGATGACGCTCGTCAACCGCGTACTCAACCGCCTGCCCGAAAAGAGCGAGGATCTGCTCGATGACATGATCAAATGGCCGGATAATGCGGATGCGTCCGTCTGGTACTATCTCGCCGTGCAGGAGGCTACCAACAGCCACGATTACTCGGACAAGAGCAACGCCGACAAGTACGAAAAGTGGACCAAGATCCGCGACGCACGCGACTGGACGCTGCTCGAAAAGTAAATTTAACAACAGGCATTCGGTAAATCGCGAACCATATCTTTCATTCTGCAAGTATCGTTTTACCGGGCACAGCAGGGGCAGGAAGTAATTCCTGTCCCTGCACTTTTTACCATTTCTATTGACAAACCGACGGTCTGCCACTACTATAAAATTATATGAGTAGAATCAAGGATGTGTACTTATGACGATATTAGTGACCGGCGGCGCAGGCTATGTCGGCTCGCACACAGTGCGAGCAATGCTCGAGGCCGGCTATCAGGTGGTCGTGGCCGACAACCTCAGCACCGGCTTCCGCGCAGCCGTACCGGCGGCCTGCCGATTTTATGAGGGCGACATTCGCGATGCAGCCTTTCTCGCCCGCCTGTTCGAACAGGAGAACATCGACGGCGTAATTCATTTTGCAGCGTTCTCGCAGGTCGGCGAGAGCGGCAAACTGCCGCTGCGCTACTATGATAACAACGTCAGCGGCACGCGCGTACTGCTCGAGCAGATGACCGCGCATGACGTCGGAACGATCGTTTTTTCCTCCTCCGCAGCAGTCTACGGCGAACCCGAACAGATTCCCATTGAGGAAACTGCCGCTCTCGATCCGACTAACTGCTACGGCGAGACCAAGCGCGTCATGGAGCGCATGATGTGCTGGACGGCGGCCGCGACCGGCCTGCGGTACGCCGCGCTGCGGTATTTCAATGCCTGCGGCGCGCATCCGGACGGTTCGCTCGGCGAAGCGCATTTCCCCGAAACCCACCTCATTCCGCTGGTCCTGCAGGTCGCAAACGGACAGCGCAGCGAGATCTCGGTGTTCGGCTCGGACTACCCAACGCCCGACGGCACCTGTATCCGCGACTACGTCCATGTGTGCGATCTGGCGCAGGCGCATATTCTTGCGCTCGAATACCTGCTGCGCGGCGGCGAAAGCACCGCCTTCAACCTCGGCAGCGGACAGGGGTTTTCCGTACGCGAGGTGATCGAGGAGGCGCGCCGCGTTACCGGTCATACAATCCCTGCCGTGGAAAAGGCGCGCCGCAGCGGCGACCCGGCTCGGCTCGTTGCGTCCTCGGAGAAGGCGCAGAGCACACTCGGCTGGCGGCCGCGCTACAGCGCACTCAGCACCATCCTGCAAACCGCATGGAACTGGCACCGCAGCCATCCGATGGGATTTTAAAGCTGTCGAAAAAACTTTATTTCTGTGCGCGCTGAAGCGTAAAAAGGTCATCCTTTTTCAAGGATGACCTTTCTTTTTTACTGTTTGTTCCACGTTACATGGGAGACCGTCGTGCCGGCCCTGACATGCAGCGCGATCGTTACCGGCTCATCACTGTCGCCGAGGCGGTCCGCCTCGATGACAGCCTTGCCGGAAGCATCTAGCGTCACTGCCGCGCCGTCTACGTCTGCCTCCGCAACGCCGCCAAGGTCGCTGCTCTCGACAGCGAGCTCATAGCTGCCTTCGTTCTTGAGCACGGTCGAGAACACGACTGTGCTGTCCGAGTCCACAGTGAATGCACCGCCGTTCCACGTTACGCTGCCTTCCTGCACCTCCGCGCAGTCCGGCACGCCGTTTCCGTCCGCATCCGGCAGATAAGCCGTATCCAGACCGAGCGAGGAGAAAATGGTGAGCGCGTCGACGAAATCATACGGGTCGAGCGCGTCTGCCGCAAGCAGCTTGTTAAGGAACGCATTGTTCTCCGCCGTCAACAGCACATCATCAAGCTGGTCCGCGTTGACCTGGCACAGCGTCTCGTAGCCCTTGACCATGCGGTTCAGATAGGTATCATCCTGGAGCCACTGCGCCGCGCCGATGCTGCCGCCGACCGGATCGATCATCTGCTCGTACAGGCTGAACATCTTCTGCCATACCTCAGCGTTTGCACGCGTGTATTTCGCGCCGCGGTCGAGCGCATCGAGCGCCTTGGTGTAGTCGCCCACACCGGCGTAATACTGCGCAAGCGGAATGGCGATGGCGTTGGAGTCCACGCGGGACAGATCGGCCGCATAGCGGTCGGCTACGCCCTCCTCATTGCCGCCCGAGATCAGATACGACAGCTTGTAGTCGTTAGTCTCGAACAGGTCGATGGACGCGCACTGCTTGAGATCATCGAGCGTCAGCTCGTCGCTCGAGAACTTGCTCTGCGCGATCAGATTGAGGCCGATGAGCACGATAAAGACAGCGGAAACCGCCGCGATCGGCCAGCGGACCGCGCCGCCCTTGCTCTTGTTCGGCACATTCAGCCGCAGGCTGTCGCCGCAGTGCAGCGTCACAAGTGCGAGCACCGCGAAGAACGTCGGTACGCAGCAGCCGACCGACCATGTAACGTCGCTGATAGCCTGACCGAACATCTGAAGCACGCACGCGCCGAGCAGCATGACGATAAGCGGCTTCTCCTTGCGGCTCTTGACGAGCGCCCAGATCGAGGTGCCGAGCATCGCAAGGAAGGCCGCCAGGCCGAGAATACCGAGGTCGCACAGCGACTCAACATAGTGGTTATGGGCGTATTTAGTCTCGTAATAGTAATCCTGCACCGAAACGACACCGTTTTCAAAGCCGCCGAGACCGCGGCCGATGACCGGCGAGGTCTTCCAGAGCTTGATAGCGTCCTGACGGTAAACGCCGCGCTGTACGACGTTGCCGTTTGCGGTGAGGTCCTGAATACGGTCCGCGATGAAAGCGGGCAGCAGCTTGTAGCCGAGCTTTACGCTGCCGTCCTTCGCGCCGGTGTAAGCCGCCTCGTTCAGCGTCGCGCCCTGTTCGCCGCCGAAGTAGAAGAACACGAGCTTGCTGTCCTCCGGCACGGTGAAGGTCACCGGAGCATCTGCCGAGCCGCTGGCAAGGTCGGTTTCGTTGTTCTGAACCAGATTGTTGGTGTTTTTATAGGTGACGCGCACCGAGGTCGAGCCGTCCGCCTGCATGGAGAGCGAATAGTCGCCTGCCGGCAGGGAAATCGCACGGCGGAACTCACCCTCCGTGCCAAAGGTGTACGAGCCGGTGACATTCAGCGCCGCAACCAGGTAGACAACAGCGATCACAGCAACCGCCGCGACCAGACCGATGAGCAGTTTTCCCTTGTCGGCAAGGCGCGCGACAAGCTTCTCGCGCACAAAAATCTCCAGCACGCACGCTGCGGCGCAGCCGACGATCAGCATGATCATCGGCAGGAACGAGCCGGTCACATCATCACCGAAGCCCTTGACCGAAACAGCGCCGACGATCAGCGCAACGACTGCCGTCTGAACGAGCAGCAGGAACAGATCCATGCGCTTTTCTGCCGGACTCAGTACCAGCATCGCAAGGCACGCCACGACAAACACGCCGAGCGAACCCATCGAGAACGCGAGCAGATAGGAGACTGCGTTGACCATCAGCAGGATGGTGCACAGGATCTTCTGGCTGCGGCTCGCCGCCGTGATGACGAGCCAGATAGACAACAGGCACGCGATCGACATCAAGCCGGCGTAGGTATTCGGGTTGCCGAAAATGGTGTTCAGGCGGGAGTAAAAGTAGCCGCCGGTGTTGCCGTAGCCTGCGCCGATCGCCTCCATGATGACGCGCACCGGGCGCATCAGCAGATTGCAGGAGGCTGCGTCGATGGACAGCAGACCGACCGGAGCCGCCGCGGCAGCGATCGTGGCCGCGGCTCGGCGGAAGGCGGTCCTGCCGTCATTCGAAAACAGAACGATGCACAGATAGACCGCAAAAGCCGCAAGAAAGACCGCAAATTCTGCGATCGCGAACTTGCGCGAGCGCGCATACAGCGTGGATACGCCCGACAGCAGCATGTACGCAAACAGCGCAAACGCCGGCGGCGTCAGCAGACGCTTTACCTTGTCCTTGCCTGCAAACAGCATCATGAACAGCGTACCGACCGTACAGAGCACGCCGACCACCTTCTGCGTGAAATAGCTGCCGTTATTGTCGAAGCAGGTGATGATCCACAGCGCGATCGCCGCCATGGTGTACAGTCCCCAACGGGCGCTGCTCGGCGCGGCGGGCTTTGCCTGAACGCCTCCCTTCGCCTGTCCGTTTTTGGACTGAGCCGGTTTTTGTTTCATCAGTTTTCCTCCTCAGATGCCGCGCGTCCCGTTTTTCCGGTCAGCGCATCATAATATAATGTGGTCAGCGCGGGAAACACGGTATCCAGACCGTATTTCTGCACGCTTTTTTCCGCTTTTTCGCTCATCATGCGGCGTACCGCCGGCTCACCTGCGACCCGAACCGCGCGGCAGAACGCCTGCCGGTCGTCATAAGGATACAGCTCGCCGTTCTCGCCGGGGCGAACCAGATCCTCATGCCCCTTGACGTTCGTCAGCACCGCCGGAAGGCCGCACGCCATCGCCTCCATGACGTTGAACGGCAGGCCCTCGCTTCGGCTCGACGAGACACAGACATCGGACGCGCGGTAGTAGTCCTCGATATTCGACACGAAGCCGGGAAACCGCACGCGCTCGCGCACTCCAAGCCGGTCTGCCAGCGCCTTGCATTTGTCGAGCGCCGCGCCCCGTCCGGGCAGCAGCAGCACAACGCGCTCGGGCAGCTCCGCCATCGCCTCGATGAGCATGGACTGATGCTTGCGGCCGGAAAACTCCGCCGCGTAGACGAGCACGAGCTGATCGTCCCTCAGCGAAAGCTGACGGCGCAGCCAGGTGCGCTCGGGCGCGGACGGGCGGCTGAACCGCGCAAGATCGATGCCCATGCCGTCCGTCTGCACGATATGCCGTCCCAGGCGATACTGCCGCGCGATACGCTCATCCTGACGGTTCATGGTCAGCAGCCAGTCGGTCACTGGCGCGGTCATGCGCTCCGCCGCAAGCAGAATTTCGCGCTTCAGCGGCGGTGTATCGCGGTCGAACAGGTAGCCGTGCACGGTATTCATCACGATTGGCCTCTGCTTTCCGCAGGTCATCACCGCAAGCCGGGTGAAGAACGCCGCGAGCGAGGTATGCACGCTGATCATGTCGTACTTCTCCTCGCGCAGAACGCGGCGCAGCTGTATCACTGCGGCGAAATTGCGCGGCGAGAACATGCTTTTCTCGAACGAGACCGGGATATACCGCGAAACGCCCGGCAGCTCGGCCGTACTGCCGCCTGCCGCCGCGTGCACCGCTGCGCCCTGCTGCGCCAGCCACGCCAGATATGGCTTGTGAAAAGATGCCAGATGTCCGAATGTCGAGGCAACATACAGCACCTTTCTGCTGTTTTTCAAACTCTATCTCACCACCATCAATAAAAAAGCGCAGGCAACTGCACCTGCGGCCAAAAAACAACGTCGTTTTCCGCAGTCTGTCCGCCAGCCGCGGTCTGCGAAACTTTTCCATATTACTCTAAAAATTTTACCCCAGAGCATAGTTCTTGTCAAGGAGATGATGGAATTTTCCTGCCATTTATGGTAGAATAAATTATAAATTTAAGTATTTCAGGAGGCTGCAAGTTTGATTAAGGAAAATCAGCGCGCGCTCAACCAGATCAACGGTCTGACGGACGCGCTTATACTTTTCCCCTGCATGGCGTTTGCCTATTTTATCCGCTTCGATCTGTTCCACGGGATCCCCGGGCACGTCGGGCTGTCGTACTACATGACGACTGTATTGTGCATGGCGCCGCTGTTCTGGCTGATGTACGGACTGATGGGGCTTTACGACTCGTTCCGCTCGAAGAATTTCCTGCGCGAGTTCAGTCTGCTGCTGCGCAGCAACGTCATCCTGTTCGGCGTGCTGCTGGCGTTTCTGTTCGTCTGCAAGCAGTTTCACCTGTCCCGGTGGACGCTGTTCATCTTTTTCCTCCTCGCGACCGTTTCCGTCGCGGTCAAGCGATGGATGCTGCGGCGCGTGCTGCGCCGGTTCCGCGAGCACGGCTACAACCTCAAGCACGTTCTTCTCGTCGGCTGCGGCGAGCAGGCGCAGGCGTACTGCCGCGCGGTACAGGCCGACCGCACGCTCGGCTTCTGCATCGACCACTATCTCGCGCCGCGCGACTGTCTGCCGGGCATATCCTACCTCGGCACCTACGACGCGATCGCGAACGTTCTCGACCGGCAGAACCCCGACGAAGTTGTCATCGCGCTCGAGGCGAACGAATACACCTACTTACAGGGCATCATCGCGAGCAGCGAGAAAAACGGCGTCAAGGTATCCCTCATCCCGTTCTACAACAAATTCATGCCCTCGCGCCCGGCGATCGACGAGATCGGCGGCGTTTCGCTCGTCAATCTGCGCCACATTCCGCTCGACAACATCGGCAACGCTTTCCTCAAGCGCGCCATGGACATCATCGGGTCGCTGATACTGATCGTCTGCACCTCGCCGCTCATGCTGTTCGCGGCGGTCGGCGTCAAGCTGTCCTCGCCCGGCCCCATCCTGTTCAGGCAGGAGCGCGTCGGACTGAACAAAAAGCCGTTTTACATGTACAAATTCCGCTCCATGCGCGTAAACGACCGGCAGACGACCGGCTGGAGCACAAACTCCGACCCGCGCAAGACGAAATTCGGCTCGTTCATCCGCAAATTCTCGATCGACGAGCTGCCGCAGTTCTTCAACGTCCTCAAGGGCGACATGAGTCTCGTCGGGCCGCGCCCCGAGCTTCCCTTTTTCGTCAACCAGTTCAAGGAGAGCATCCCCCTGTACATGGTCAAGCATCAGGTCCGCCCGGGCATCACCGGCTGGGCGCAGGTCAACGGCTTCCGCGGCGACACGTCCATACAGGGACGCATCGAGCACGATATTTACTATATCGAGAACTGGACGCTGCTGTTTGACATCAAAATCCTGTTTATGACGGTATTCAAGTTCAGCAATAACGAAACCCTCGGCAAGTAAGCCGGGGGTTTTGCTTTGGGTCGGTAGAGGACATAAGAAAACCCCCGCTCGGAGAGCGGGGGTTCCTTTAACTCGGGGATTAAACCTTACTTGGTGTAAAGTTTGATCTCCTTGTTGTCGTTGTTCTTGATGCGGTTAGCAGTCTCGTAAACGAGCAGTTCGATCTCGTTATCGCTGTTAACGATTACGAATGCGTTTGCGTAGTAGCCGTCGCCATCAGACAGCTCCTCAGCCTTGGACGGAGTAGCGTCGTCAGCCTTGTAGTTATCCTCATCGATGTTGATGACTACAGAATCAGATACAACCTTACCAGCTGCAATGGAGATTACCTTGGACGGGGTTGCAACGTCAGCCTTGGTAGCGTATACGTCGTATGCGCGAACCAGCTTGCTGGAGTCAGACCAGTCGTTTGCAATTGCAATGTAGCCGGAGTTCTTGTTGTCAGCAGTAGAGGAAACAACCTCGATGTCGTCGTTAGCCTTCTCGTAAGAGCCGGTGAAGGAAACGATCATGCCCTTGGTGAACTTGGAAGCCTTGCCGGTCTCCTCAGTCTCAACGGTCTTGAGGCCCTCAGAGGTGATCATATCGAGGTAGATAACGGTATCAGTGCCGTTAGACTCAGTGCCGCTGTAGGACTTCTTAACAACGCCGTACAGGGTATCGGTATTGCTCAGACCCTTCTCAAGGTCAATGTAAGCTGCAACTACGTTGTCGTCGTCAGCCAGAACAACAGAATTGTTGCGGCCAGTCATCTTGTCGTAGTTCTTCAGAGCAGAACCAGTGATTACCTTGTAGGAATCATAGTTCTTGTAGGAGATGAAGATCGGAGCTGCATCCTCAGCCTCAGTGCCGGAGAAGGTCTCGGTCTTGTCGTTGTACTCAACCTTAGCGCCCTTAGCTGCAACCTTAACGTCGCCAGCCTTGAAGTTCTCGTCCAGAACGAACAGAGTGTAGTCAGAGCCGTCCTGATCGTAAGCGTACAGCTTGTTAGCATCCAGCTTGGTCAGCTTCTTAGCAGTCTTAGCAGTCTCAGTAGTGCACTTGTTGTCGGTATCGGACTCGTTGTCGTTCCAATCGTTCAGATCGAAGCCCTTAGAAGCAGTTACAACGTCGGTAACGTTGATAACCTTCTCGGTGCCGTCCTCGAAGTAAACCTTAGCTTCTACGCCCTCGTCCATTGCCTTGTAGTCGCCAACAGACTTAACGAGCAGGGTGTCAACATCGCTGTTGGAACCAGACTCGCCGGTCAGGTAATAGATGTAAGAACCGTAAACGTAACCGGTGTAGGTCTTGCCAGCCTTAGCAGTGTAGGACTTGCCAGAAGCCAGTACGTAGTCGTGCCACTTGCCATCGATCTTGATGGAGTCAGCCTTGAAGGAGTCAGCCTTGCCAGAGAGGGTTGCAGCCTTCTCGATTACAACAGCGTCGTTGTACAGGTCAGCGCCTACGAATACGTAGTCGTCCTTCTTGTAGCCGTCGTAAACTTCCGGCTCGTCATCCTCGAGGTCGAGCTTGACAGCAGCGCCGGTGGTGTTGCCCTTCATGTCGAGCAGAACAGACTTGTAGGAAACAGAAGTGCTGTTAACGGTGGTCAGCTTAGCAAAGGTCTTGTTGTTAACGAAGATAGCGTCAACCTTCTCATCGTTGTCGTTGGAGATAACGGTGATTTCCATGTCGCTGTCCTTGATAGCCTTGATAGCAGTGCTGATGTCAGAAGCGTTGTTCTTAACAGCGGTAGAAGCGATCTTAACGTTGCCCTTGGTATCTACGCCGATGGTGTAGATGGTCATGCCGTTCTTGTTAACGGAGTACTTGGTGTCGTCAACCTTGAACTTAGCCTCGCCGGAAACGGTGTCCAGATCGGAAGCCAGAGCAGAGATGTTAACATCGTTGTCATCGGTTGCGTAAACGCCGTAAACCTTGTCCTTGTCCTTGTACATAACCTTAACAGCCATGCCCAGGAGATCGGAGTAATCGGTCTTGATGTCGGTGAACTTGATCAGATCGTTAGCTTCGTACTTGGTGTTCAGAACGGTCTGCTTCTCGTCAGCCTTAACAACCAGAGCCTTAGAAGCGCCGGTGTTGTCCAGGCCAACCTTACCGGAAGCCATCAGGATGCCGGTAGCATACTTGAGGCCCATGTACTTCTCGCCGATGGTCGGGTTCTCGTCGCCGTTGTAGTTGTACTTGGTGTAAGCATCGTCACGCCATACAACAGTGGAAGCGTCGATTGCGTTGTAGATCAGCTGAGCTGCGTACTGACGCGGGCACGGACCGGTGAAGGAAGTGGTAACATCCTCGAGCAGGCCGTTCTCGTCAGCCAGAGCGTTGGTCTTGGAAGCCCAGTTGATGCCTACCAGACCTGCCTTCTGAGCATCGTAGCCGAGGGTTACGAGCAGCATCTTAGCAGCTTCCTGAGCAGTTACGGTCTGGTCCGGTGCAAACGTGGTTGCAGACTGACCAGCGATGATGCCCAGGGACTGGCAGTACTTGACGTAGCCGCGAGCCCAGTGGCCGTTGATGTCGGTAAAGGTGGTCTTGTCGTTGTTGTACGCAGAAGCGTCAGAGTTACCAGTGCGCAGCACGTAGATCATCTTCGCCATCTCCGCACGAGTTACGGTATCGTTCGGCTTGAAAGAGCCGTCGGTGTAACCATTGATTACGCCGAGGGATACCAGGGTGTCCACGACTTCAGCGTCGACCTTGATGTCGGCCTGATCCGTGAACGCCGCACCGGCAAACATAGTGAACGCGCAAGCGAACGCCAGTACCAGTGCGAGAATCTTTTTGAGATTGCAGGCAAAATAATCAATTTCACGGTTAAACCCGCAATTTCGAAAAAAGCGTTGCCTTTTCCGAATTTTTCGGAAAAATCACGCACTCCGAAAAGCTGGAATAATCTTGCATCTCTCAGATTTCGATGATCGGAATCGCGCTCTTGGCGATAGACTCCTTCTCCACATACGGCACGTGCGCGTAGACGTTTGCGGTCGTGGCGATATCCGAATGACCGAGCCATTCCTGAATCTGCTTGAGGGAAAAGCCCTGCTGGAGCAGGAGCGTCGCGACCGAATGCCGCAGATCGTGAAACCGGATGCACGGCAGACCGGCGCGGCGGCAGACGCGCCCGAACTCGCGGGAAATATAGTCCGGGCGGAGCGGCGTGCCGTCCTCACGGACGCAGACATAATCGCTCTGGTGGTAGGATTTGCCGTATTTCCGGCGGTTTTCCTTCTGGCGGCGGCGAAGATCGGTCAGATACCGCCGCAGCGAGTCCGACAGCGGCAGCGTGCGGTAGCTCGAGCGGGTCTTGACGTTATCGACATAGAGAATCCGCCCGTTCGAGAGAATGGCGGTGTGGTTGATGACCATGCGCCGCGCGCGGAAGTCGATCGCGCTCCACCGCAGCCCGGCGCACTCGCTCCGCCGGAGGCCATAGCTTGCGGCGAGGACAAGCGCCGCCTCGGCGGGGGACTGCAAAGCCGCCGCGAGGAAAACATTCAGCTGCGCGCGGTCGTAGACCTGCCCGCGGAAGCGGCGCCGCTTGGGCAGCATGACGTTATCCGAGGGATTATTCGGGATGATCTGGAGCGCGACGGCGTATTTCAGACATTTGTGCATGATCGAGTGAAATTTCGCGATCGAGGTCGGAGAAAGGCCCTGCTCGAACTTAAAATTGACGAAATCCTGAAAATCCATCGGCCGGGCGGTCGCGAGGGTCATCCCCCGCGCATCAAAAAACGGTCGGATATGCTTTTCGAAGGCATACCGATAGCCGTCCATCGTATTTTCGCGCACCTGCGTTTTCATCTGGCCGAGCCAGCCGTCCATAAACGCGGAAAAGGCGATCGTCGACTGTTCCGAGTAGCGCAGCCGCATCAGCTCCTCGGGGCGCAGGATAAAATGAATATAGCCGCCCTCCTCAAAAACGCGAATATTTTCCATGATAAAACCTCCTGAAAGTGATGACCGGGCGAAAAAAACGCGCGAGTCACCTTTATTTTACGGGAAAACGGCAGAAGACGACAATATGAAATCCGCCGCGCGGCGGCAGGCGGTGTAATGCGGCGTGTAATATTACGCTTATGTTACATCTCGCGAAAATCCGTTGACCGTGGGGGCACGCTATGGTATTATACTTAACGAAATGAGCGAAAGCTCAAAAAATTTTATAAGGAGGAATTTCCCCATGAAGAATCTCAAAAAGATTCTCGCACTGGTACTGGCGTTCGCTTGCGCGTTCACCATGTTTGCCGGTGCGGCGTTCACGGATCAGGCCGACATCAAGGTCGACGCTGAAGTCGTGGACACCCTGGTATCCCTCGGCGTAATCAATGGTTACACCGACGGCTCTTTCAAGCCGAACGATACCGTAACTCGTGCGGAGATGGCGAAGATGATCTACGTGCTGCGCACTGGTAACTCTGACGCTTCTGCGTACAACAATGACAAGACCAGCTTTACTGATGTCAACGGCCACTGGGCCGCTGGCTTCATCAAGTACTGCCAGTCTGTCGGCATCATCGCTGGCCAGTCTGCAACCAAGTTTGCACCGGACCAGACCGTAACCGCTCAGGAAGCTGCTAAGATGCTGCTCGTAACCCTCGGCTACGACGCTCAGAAGGCAGGCCTGGTAGGCATCAACTGGGCATCCAAGACCAACGCTCTGGCTGACGAGAACGGCCTGCTTGACGACGTAAACACTTCCTTCACCGGTCCGTGCCCGCGTCAGTACGCTGCTCAGCTGATCTACAACGCAATCGATACCCCGACCGTTGTATGGCGTGACGATGCTTACACCAACGTAACTCTGCTTGGCGACGACAACAAGACTGTTGGCGAGAAGTTCATGAACCTCAAGAAGACCACCGCTGTTCTGGAGGACGTTTCCAAGACCTCCGGCAAGGAGACCTTCGAGCTGACTCTCGACAAGTCCACTGTTGACGAGAACAAGACCACTGACGACAAGGGCAAGGCTCTGTACAACTTCACCGATGTGAAGAAGGACTACTCTGACCTGAAGTATCAGATGGTTACCGTTCTGTACAAGAACAACGACAAGTCCAAGGTTTACGGCGTTTACGCTACCAAGGACAACACCCAGCAGACCGGCATCCTGAAGAACCTCGAGATGGACGGCAACAAGGTTAAGCTGGACGGCACCAAGTACGATCTGGCTAAGACCACCACCGTATACGTAAACGGCAACAAGATCAACGATGACATCAAGACCTTTGTTGCTAAGTACGGCGACGACTCTTCTACCAAGTATCAGGACGCTGCTTACATGCAGCCGACCGAGGTTAAGCTGCTCGCTACCGACGGCTCTACCGATTACTCCATCCTGAACGTTAAGACCTTCGCAGTAGCTAAGGTTACCGCTGTTGGTTCTGACTACATCAACGTCTCCTTCAAGAAGGGCGACAACACCATCGCTACCAAGTCCAAGCTCGAGTCCGATGACTGGGATTGGTACGACGGCGTTAAGAAGAACGACTACGTTGTTCTGACTGCTGCTGGCAACTATGGCACCAACCACGGCCTCGTTGAGAAGGCTACCGTTGTTACCGGCAAGGTAAACGGCACCAAGTCTGACGATGGCGTTGCTATCGACGGCGAGTGGTACACCATGGCTGGCAAGAAGGGCAATATGGTTACCCGCCCGAACACCGGCGCTAACGTTGAGATGGTAGTTGTAAACGGCTACGTTTACTACACCGACACCACCGCAGGCTCCATCGACGACATCGCACTTCTGGTTGAAGCAGCTCCTAAGGGCGGCGTAAACTCCAAGTGGGAAGCTCGCATGATCTTCGCAGACGGCACCGACAAGGTTGTCGAGATCGAGAAGAAGTGGGATGACAAGGACGACGGCAAGAATATCCTCGAGTTCCATGAAGGCAATACCGACAACCCGAACGTTAAGCTGTCTGGCGGCGGCAAGGATTGCAAGGCTGCTCCGATGCTCGTTTCCTACGAGGTATCCAAGGACGTTTACACTCTGACCCGTCTGGGCGCTGTAAACACCGATGTTAAGGACGCTAAGGACATCGAGACCAACGGCTACGATGCGTACGTAACCGCAGGTTCTGTAACCACCGATGGCTCCATCAAGGGCACTGTTACCCTGTCCGATAGCTCCACCATCTCCCGCCTGTACTACGAAGCAACCGGCGTTGTATTCGTTAAGTCCAAGGCTGACAAGAACGGCGAAGACGGCGACTACAAGGTAGTTTCCGGCAAGACCGCTTCTAACTACGACCGCACTCTGCGTGCAGTTGCAGCAGTTGCTGACAAGTCCGGCAACGGCTACTACGCACAGGCTGCATTCATCGACCTGGGCGAAGGCTCTACCGGCGGTTCTTCCGACAACTACGCAGTTGTTCTGAAGACTGTTAAGAAGCTCACCGGCACCGCTAACGGCACTGTTTACGAGATCACCGCTTGGAATGGTACTGAGCAGATCACTGTTACCACCGATGACTCCAAGGCTGCTGACATGGGCAAGGGCGACATCTTCTCTTACACCGCTACCGGCGACACCCTGGCTGACATCGAGTTCTCCGCTTCTAAGCAGGCTGATTACTTCGTAACCGCTTACGATGAAGGCTCCGGCGACATCTCCCTGTACAACCTTGACAAGGACGCTAAGTGGGTTGCAGCAGGCACGACGGATGCTTACACTGTCGTTGACAGCAAGAACACCGTAATCATGTTCGTTGACTCCGACGCAGGCAAGGGCGAGACTGGCTACACCATGGCTGATATCGACCTGGCTCGTACCTTCGACTCCGACTTCTGGAGCAAGGGCAAGCTGCCGGCTATCAACGACATCAGGATCTCCGGTAAGGATGCAGTTGATGCAAAGGATAAGGACAACACCCTGACCGAGGATGCAGTACCGAACGTTCGCGTATTCGTTGACAGCGCTTCTGACGACCAGATCACTGTTATCGTAGTTGACGTTCAGCACGACATCACTGCTTGGTAATCTTAACGGTTCTCCGTTAAGCCTGCCATAAGGCAAAGCAAGACCCCCGAGGGAAACCTCGGGGGTTTTCTTATGCCTTCCGCCGTCCAAAATACACGCAATCTACATTGCACGAAGCGCCGGAGTCATGTATAATATTCACAGGCGAAGCATTACCCTGCGCGGCGGCGCGCCGTGCACCCCCCTCGCATCAATACCCCTAAAGGAAGGTCGAAAAATGGAACACACTATCGGTTTTCCGAACCTCGGTCTGGAATTCACGCTCAGCCGCGTGGCCTGCACCGTGCTCGGAAAGGACATCTACTGGTACGGCATCATCATCTGCGCCGGCTTTATCCTCGCCGCGCTCTACGTCAATTCCCGGACGAAGGACTTCGGCATCACCTCGGATAACCTCACCGACTGCCTCATCATCTGCGTGCCCCTCGGCATCATCTGCGCGCGTATCTACTACGTCGTTTTCGAATGGGGCTACTACGCGCAGCACCCGGGCGAGATCATCGCCATCTGGAAGGGCGGCATCGCTATCTACGGCGGCATCATCGGCACGCTCATCGGCCTGTTCGTGTACAGCCGCGTCAAAAAGCTCTCGCTCGCGAGCCTGTGCGATCTGGCGGCGTTCGGCCTGCTCATCGGCCAGTGCATCGGCCGCTGGGGCAATTTCGTCAACGGCGAGGCCCACGGCGGCCCGACGACCCTCCCCTGGGGCATGACCATCGACGGCCAGAGCATGGTCCACCCGACCTTCCTCTATGAGTCCCTCTGGAACCTCATCGGCTTCGTCCTGCTGCATTTCTATTCGAAAAAACGCAGGTTCAAGGGCGAGATCGCGCTGCTCTATGCCGCATGGTACGGCGCCGGCCGCGCATGGATCGAGGGCCTGCGCACGGACAGCCTGTATATCGGCTCGGTCCGCGTCTCGCAGCTGCTCGCCATCATCAGCTGTGTCGCGGCGATCGCAGTGCTCGCGCGGCAGTATCACCGAATTAAGGTAGCAAAGGCGTTTTATATGCCGAAAACGGACGAAAACAAGGGCGAATAATCATAATCATAAGGAGAGAAACAGCATGAGTGCAGTAAGAATGGACGGCAAGGCGCTGTCCGCCAAGGTGCGCGGCAGTATCCTCGCGGAGACCGAGGAGCTGAAGAAAAAGGGCGTGACGCCCGGCCTTGCGGTCATTATCGTCGGCAACGACCCGGCCAGCGAGATCTATGTGCGCAACAAGGAGCGCGCCTGTGAGCAGTGCGGCTTTTACAGCGAAAAGTACGCCCTGCCCGAGGAGACCTCGCAGGAGGAGCTGCTCGGCCTGATCGCGCAGCTCAACGAAAGCCCCCAGATCTCGGGTATCCTGTGTCAGATGCCGGTGCCGAAGCACATCTCGGAGCAGGCCGTCATCGACGCCATCGACCCGCGGAAGGACGTCGATGCGTTCCATCCGGTCAACGTAGGCAAGATCATGGTCGGCAATTTCGATTTCGTGCCCTGCACCCCGGCAGGCGTGATGGAGCTGCTCGACGAGTACCAGATCGACCCCAAGGGCAAGGAGTGCGTCGTTGTCGGCCGCTCGAATATCGTCGGCAAGCCGATGGCCATGCTGCTGCTGCACCGTCACGGCACCGTGACCATCTGCCACAGCCGCACGCAGGATCTCGCTGAGGTCTGCCGCCGCGCGGATATTCTGGTCGCGGCCGTCGGCAAAGCCGGCTTCATCACCCCGGATATGGTCAAGGAGGGTGCGGTCGTCATCGACGTCGGCATCAACCGCAACGCCGAGGGCAAGGTCTGCGGCGACGTTGCGCCCGAGGTAATGGACAAGGCGTCCTATATGACCCCGGTCCCGGGCGGCGCAGGCCCGATGACCATCACCATGCTGATGAAGAATACGCTCAAGGCGGCAAAGCTCCAGCACAACCTCTAATACAAAGCAAAAAGCAGGGAAACCGGGACAGTTGCCTCGGTTTCCCTGCTTTTTTATTGAAAATCCCGTGTCAGCGTGCGGCTTTCCTTGCGTCGATCGTCTTGAACAGCACGCTCACGACCGCAAATCCGATCGCCATGCCGAAAACGGCGCGTGCGGTGAAGAAAAAGTAGCTCTTTGCGGTCGGCATATCGCCCGCAAAGACGTAGTAGATGGTGTAGTACAGGCTGCCGCCGGGTACCATCGGGACGGTCGCCGGCATTTGCAGCACGACCGTCGGCACGCGCAGCCGCCGCGCCATCAGCGCCGCGACAAGGCTGCAAAACATGGCGGAGACCATGTTGGCGGCAAAGTCCCCGGCAAAGCCGTTTACGAGCAGATACACCGCCCAGGACAGGCCTGCGTTGACGGCGATGGGGAGCATATATGCCCGGCGGATGCCGAACACGATGGAAAACCCGATGCTGCCGATTATGCTTGCAATGATCTGACTCATCCCAGCACCCCCTCTGCCACTACGGTGGACAGCAGAAAGCCGCCCGCGATGGTCGCGGCGATGAGCAGCGACTCGATAAAGCGGAACAGGCCGGTAATGCTCTCGCCGAGCAGCATATCGCGCATCGCGTAGGTGATGGAGATGCCCGGTATGGTCAGCATGATGCAGCCGATGAGGATTTTATCGAGGTGGACACCTACGCCCATGCGGACGAGCACGCAGCCGAGAAAGCCGGTCAGCATCGAGCAGAGCAGATAGAACAACAGCTGATTTGCCTTCTTGTAAAAGCCTCTGCGGTCCATCCAGCAGATGAGGCAGGCCAGTATGGCGGCGGCGGGGATATCGGCCGCTGAGCCGCCGAAAAACACCGCAAAGCTGCACGCGGTCAGCACCGCGCCGGCATAGCTGATCCACGCCGCCTCGGTACGCGGCCGCCTGATCGCCTCGATGCGGGCGGCGAGCGTCTGCGGCGGCGGACACTGCGCGCAGATCTCGCGCGAGAGCGCGTTCAGCCGCTCCACACGGTCGAGGTCGGTTGCATAGCTGCCGGCGATCCGCCGCGCCTTTACGATCTCATCGCCGTCCGGTGTGCAGGCTGTCACCTCGATGAGCGAGGTGATGGTAAATACACCGATCTCGCGCATGCCGTAGGCGTGCAGGATGCGCGTGATGGTGTCCTCGACGCGCGTTACCTCGCCCCCGGCAAGCAGCAGCGCCTTCCCTATTTCCAGACTGGCATCCACCAGCTGTTCCTCCGGTGTTCTCATAAGAAATCGCCCCTTTCTCCCTTCTATTCGAAAAAGGCACCGACAGATTGTCGGAAAAACGAAGTTTTTTCGACTGTCTAAAAGACAGGCAGCCGCCGCGTCGGAAAGCCGATGCGAAGCAGCTGCCTTTGCTGTTTACTTGAAGAACGATGCGACGAAATCGTAGAAGCCGTCCGGCGTGGTGGTCGTGCTGCCGGTCGCGGCTCTGTCCATGCTGACGAAGCCGACGTTGCCCTCAGCAAGGCCGATGACGCGGTCGGTGAACAGCACATAATACGTGCAGATCGGCGCGTCGCCCTGTGCTGCGGCGTAAGCCGACGAGTTGTCGCGGTATTCGCCGAGCTTGTCGCTCAGATAACCCTCCGGGACCTTGATATAGCGGAGCTGCGAGGCCGAGCTCTGTACGACATAAGTGCTGCCGTCTGCAAGCTGCGGAATGAGTTCCGCGATAGTGTTGGTGTCTGCCACGGTCGCGTCAGGCAGAGCGCTCGTCATGCTCGCGGTCAGGGTGTCGACCTGCTGCTGGAGCGAGGTGATCTGCGCGGAAAGCGACTGCTTGTCCTGACCCAGCGTGTCGATCTGGCTGTTCAGCTCCTTGATTTTGCCGCCGCGCGACATAAACAGGACGAAGAACAGCAGGGCGATCACGAAGAACGCGAGAACCGCGCCGCAGAGCGCCGCACGGTAGTTCGGACTGCCTTTGCGTCCTGTCGGGCGCTGCTTTTTCATGCCGCGCATCGGGCGGCCGCTCGCCATGCGGATGCCGGGGCGCGGGCCGCGGTCTTGGCGAAACGCGGCCGGATCGTCCGGGATATCGTCCTGCACGGTCGTGCGCGGCGTCTCCGGGCGCGAAAAGCGGCTGAGCAGCTCGTCGTCGCTGTACGAACCGTTTCGCTCGTTATAATCCATGTTCATTCCTCCTGCTGTGGGATGCCGCCCGTCTTACTTGGACGGGTTCTCGATGACATCGACCGTACCGTCAGAGTGGCCGACGATCATGCGCTTGCACATATTGAGGAACAGACCGTGCTCCAGAACGCCGAGCATACCGGTCAGCTTGGAGTAAACGTCCTGAATATCGAAGCCTGCGCCGAGGTGCAGATCTGCGATATAGTTGCCGTTATCGGTGACGAAGGTCTTGCCGTCGCGGACGCGGAGAACCGGGTTCCAGCCGTAGCCGGTCATGCGCTCCATCGCCTGCTTGGAGCCGTACTGCGCGATCTCGACCGGCAGATGGAATGCGCCGATCTTGTCGACGAGCTTGGACTCGTCCATGATCCAGATGACTTCCTTGGCCATGGAAGCGACAACCTTCTCGCGGTACAGTGCGCCGCCGCCGCCCTTGATGGCATTGAACTGCGGGTCGATCTCGTCTACGCCGTCGATCGCGAGGTCAACATGGTCGAGCTCGTCGATGGTGAGCAGCGGGATGCCCAGCTCGCGCGCCTGCGCCTCGGTAGCCTTGGAGGTCGGGATCGCCTGAATCTTCAGACCGTTCTTGACCATTTCGCCTACCGCGTTTACCATGTGGTAAGCGGTCGAGCCGGTGCCCAGACCAACTACCATGCCGTCCTTTACATAAGTGGCAGCCTTATCGCCTGCAAGTTTTTTCATATCCATTTTATTTCGTCCTCCCCAGAGTTTGATACCGTTTAACGGGTGCTTTAAAAGGGTAACTATTCATCTTTTATTATAAGATGAAACGCTGTAAAGGTCAAGAACGGTTTCGGCTTCGCGCGCCGCACTCCGGTGGTCCGATGATGCCGTATTCTGTCGTTTCATGTCGAATTTGTACATTTTATATAAAATTTCACAAAGCAGAGCCGTCCAAACCATACAGCGTGCCATTCGACGTTTTTTACAGCAATTTGAAATATTCTCATACAATATTGACACGCAGCGTGAAAAACAGGTTAAACTGCCGTTGGGTCGGAGGGCGGCCGGGGCTCATTCGCAGACGGCCTTGAATTCTTCCGGATAGCGGGATCTTAGCGTAAAAAGCGGGACTTTGCGCGTCTGTTTGTGCAACCTGCTGTTCTGCGCCTCGATTTTCGACACAGCAGTAAGATTATGGATAACCCATCGAATTTTTCT
>ERZ838118.1578-NODE-1578-length-27222-cov-28.020613_pt1 | contig 27222 bp, 27 predicted proteins | sample MGYA00519863_ERZ838118 | MGnify/ENA primary metagenome ERZ838118 (study PRJEB31850, sample SAMEA3708827) | human gut metagenome | biome: human gut; feature: human-associated habitat; material: faeces | place: China | collected 2014 ...
CGCAGATAAGCACTTTTCGGCTCTTGCGAAGACAGCCCATAACGATTGGCGGTGAGCCATAGCGGAGCATACGTTCCATCGGCAACCGAGACGGAAGTTTCTACACGGTAAGAAAACGGAGTGGACGCTTCCTGTTCCTGTGCCGACAGGCAGGTAAATGCATTTATTGAAAAAGTCAATAAAAGAATCGATTTCAAAGACATCTCAAAAGGTGTTTTCATATAAATTTTCTTCATAGGTAAATGGAGATTCAAAGTCTTTAAGCAAAAGATGTCTGGTATCTTTTTCACTGAGAATAGCTTTATCTGTGGGAATGCGCCAATTGATGCCAAGAGAATCATCTAAAATACTGATACCCCCATCATTGGCTGGTGCATAAAAATTGTCACATTTATATTGAAATACAGCTGTTTCGCTCAATACTGCAAACCCATGGGCAAAGCCACGAGGAATAAAGAACTGATGATGATTCTTTTCTGTCAGTTCTACGGCAACATGTTGTCCGTATGTGGGGGATCCCCTGCGAATATCTACAGCCACATCCAATACAGCACCTTTTACGCAACGTACCAATTTACTTTGTGAATAAGGCATAGTTTGAAAATGCAGGCCACGCATCACACCATACGATGACATACTCTCGTTGTCTTGTACAAAGTGGATAGGCCGTATTTTTTCATCAAACTCTTGTTGCGAGAAAGACTCGAAGAAATAACCGCGTCCATCTTTGAAAAGGCGCGGCTCAATAATTACCACGCCCTCTATATTTGTTTTGATAACTTCCACCCTATCTATTTGAATACTGTTCTTTGTAATATTTCTGATAGTCACCACTGGTGATATGGTCTACCCACTCCTGATTTTCGAGATACCACTTTACGGTCTTCTCAATGCCTTCCTCAAATTGTAAGCTAGGTTTCCAGCCAAGTTCTTCTTTTAGTTTGGTTGAGTCGATGGCATAACGCATATCGTGTCCCAAGCGGTCGGTTACATAGGTTATCAAATCCATATCCTCACCTTCTTTGCGTCCTAACAGACGGTCAACTGTGTTGATAACCACTTTAATGATGTCTATATTCTTCCATTCATTGAATCCACCGATGTTGTATGTTTCAGCAATCTTACCGTTGTGGAAGATGATGTCGATTGCGCGGGCATGATCTACTACATATAGCCAGTCACGTACATTCTCCCCTTTACCATACACAGGCAATGCTTTGCGGTGGCGGATATTGTTGATAAACAGTGGAATTAGTTTTTCGGGAAACTGGTAAGGACCGTAGTTGTTTGAACAGTTGGTCACTATGGTAGGCATACCATAAGTATCGTGGAACGCACGTACAAAGTGATCCGAACTAGCCTTCGATGCTGAATAAGGAGAGTGAGGATTGTATTTAGTGTCCTCATAAAAAAAGTCCTTGCCATAGGCTAGATGATGCTTTGACGAAGATGCGGTGGAAGTGAACGGTGGTTCGATACCTTCGGGATGGGTCAACTCCAGTGCACCATACACCTCATCCGTAGAAATGTGGTAAAAACGTTTGCCATCATATTTCTCAGGCAAAGACTCCCAATACAACTTCGCAGCTTGCAACAACGCCAGCGTACCCATCACATTCGTGCGAGCAAACGTAAATGGATCCTTGATAGAACGGTCCACATGACTCTCCGCAGCCAAGTGAATGATACCATCAATCTTCTCATCTTGCATTAACTTGTAGAAAGCATCAAAGTCGCAGATATCCATCTTTATGAACTTATAGTTCGGCTTATCCTCAATATCTTTAAGGTTCGCCAAGTTACCCGCATAAGTCAGCTTATCCAAGTTGATGATTTTATATTCGGGATACTTGTTCACAAATAAACGTATCACGTGGCTACCGATAAATCCGGCACCACCGGTAATGATAATATTTCTTTTAAAATTCATAGTTCCTTTGTGTATTATAAGTGTAAGCCTTCAATTATCTTAATGAAGGTAAATCGTTATGAGAGCGAATTGTGTGTATCCGTGTTCAATCGAGCGAATTAGTGCCCCAAAGTTTGCACTTTCGTTTCTTATTTAAACAGTATATCATTATTTTTTTTTTAGATTACACTAGCAATTTTTTCCGCAACACTTTTTGAACTTCTTTCCACTTCCGCAAGGACATGGGTCATTTCTTCCAATCTTTTTATCCTCATAAACGAGCGGTTCTTTCTTTTCTAAAAAGACAGACTTCAGTTCTTTGGAAGTCATTTGGGGTATGAGGCTTTTCATTGCCTGTTTGTATTTCGATCTACTATACTGCTCTTTCTCTTTCCATGATTCTTCATTTGTGATATATTCACGAGCTTCTTTATAAAAAGGAAAGGATGTCACATCAATTCCTTTTTGAGCAGTTGAGGCTAAGTCTTCAAAGTAGTCATGCATATTTTTTTCAGTTAGGAATATGTCCTTATCTTCCATGAAATTATATGCTTTTCCTGTTTCAACAGCCTTTTTACGTTTATAGTCTGCTACAAACACTCTATACAGTTTACGAATATGGATATGTGGTACATCCAATTCCGGGTGCGCTATTCTACTTGTTCGAATAGCAATATCGAGTTCCTTTTGGCTAAAAGCTTTGCCTGAAGTTCGTTCTTGTTCACGTGCTATCAGAAGCGCTTTTTCACGAGCGGGGTCTTGATATTCATAAGAAGAATCTGTCAGCCAATCACGCACATCAAAGAAGTAACGACGAGTTGAAATGACTTCGTGTTCCTGACTTCTCCAGTCGTTTAATTGTGAACGCTCAAGATGAATAGGGCCGATAGTTAGTTCTTCGTCAGAAGGTTCCGACGGATAGAAAACTACAATTAAATCATTTACAATGATAACATAAGGAGCATGCTCTATGCGGGAACCTATGATACCTTTATCCCCATTCTGATTCAAACCTTCAATGCGGATTACTGCATACTTCCAATTGCCCAAATCAGATGAGTCTATTTCGATAGCTTTGGCATCTCCTATTATATGAGTATCTAATATTTCTTGTAAATCTTTCTCTTCTTCAAAAGGCATGAATAACCCCATACGACTGATATTCATTCTCCATATAACGGAAAGCCAAAAGAGATAACTCAGTCTGGGGGAAAGCTTCTTCTGTTGTCTTTTATAATAGGCAGCATAAGCTGTTTCTAATACTCCAAAGCGGTCTTCACAAGTAGAACAGAATTCATTGTCAAACTCTAAAAAATTGATATTACTCTCTCTATCTTCTTCTGTTATCTCATGCCCCAATCCTTGAGCCATACGTTCGGGTGTCACTTGACTGCCATAATAGGAGTATTGTATTCCCATGCCATTCAGGAAGTGGTTATCTAATACTTCTCGATCTCGTTTGCCTTTTCCATCAAAAGAGAAAGTTGGATGAGCTAAAAAATTGGGAACCATATGCGAACCGGTTTTGTTGGCCGGTCGTTTGCGACATAAACAACATTTGCAGTCATTGCGTGGAATTGTTCGGTTCTTATGCTTCTCAGACAACGATCCTGAAAGAACTTTCACTCTATTCCATATATCACCTATCTGTCGGATTTTTTCTGTAGAAAATGCTTGTTCAAAGCGAATCAATTCATATTTTCTATCAAGTTCTTTGAAGATTTCAATAGTACGCTCCGGATAATTATTGTGAGCAAAAAAGATAGCCGATGCTTCTTTCATCTCATAGAAAGCTAATGCGCTGTCAAATCCATCCAATTTATCACTGAATTCTGATGTATAGGCTTTCTCTAGCTTGTCAAAGGCCAACATCATGCTTTCTGCATCTCTGGCAGCAATAGCCTTTTTCAACTCTGAAGATAGAGACATAATAGATTTATAGTCTTTCATATTAAAGAACGAATATAATGTTTTGCATCATTAGTAGATAGGATATGCTCTCAAATATATCAGTCAATGCGCATTGGATTATTGCATATCATATTATAGTAATGGGTGTAGTTTTACTACTCTTTGCGAAAGTTAATTATTTATTTTGGCTATTCATAGTTTATTGTCTTTTTGTTTTAAGAGCCATTTAAAATATTCCTCATGTTGGTCAACTAAATGTTCCCAAGAATACTCCTTTTTGATTTCGTTGAGGTTAGCATTGATAAATTTTTCACGGCAATTTTCGCAAAGTTCATAAATATTATCTAATAGATTTTTTACTTCGTTGGCATCCTTATAATAGTGTGCATTTTCTTTCAATACTGCACGGTTGAAAATGTTATCGTTTGCTAATATATAGCAATCAGATGCCATAGCTTCGAGTAGCGAAGGGTTAGTGCCACCAACGCTATGACCATGGAAATATGCATACGAATAGTAGCGCACTGAATTTAGCTTTTTGAAATCATAGATACCACCCACAAATTTCACGGAGTTCTCATTGCCATATTTGGTTACTAATTCCTTTCCATGAGGTGTATTAGTCTTTCCTACAACAACAAGAGGCTTTTTGCCTTTTTCGTTCGAAGCCAAATATCCTTGAATAGCCATTTCTATATTGTTCTCAGGTTCCAATCGTGCCACTAACAAATAATAGCTGCAAGTCTTTAATCCAAACTCAGCTAATAATGACTCATCATAGTCATCATGAATATCGGCTCCATAAGCTAAGAATTTACTTTCCTTACCATATTTTTCCTTATAATAATCATGAATACCCATATTGTCTGCTATTAAGTAATGGCTATGTTTTACTGTTTGGCGTTCCTCCCAAAATACAAACTTTTGTATCCACTTATTGAACTTGGTACGCTTATATTCTAAACCGTCCATATTGGTAGTGAATATAGGATATTTAATTCTTTTTACATTAAACCATATATAAGCAGGAACAATGCTGGTATAACCTGCTTCATAGATAATGTCGAAGTTCTCATTCTTCAGAGCATCTCGCAGAGAAAGGAAGTCATAAAAGAAGCTACCTACTGAACTACCCATCCATGTTTCCGGACTATAAATATGTTTGATTCTTACTCCTTTATATTCGTCTTTTTGATAAGGATGGAATTTAGGAGAATAAACGACTATTTCGTGACCGCGTGCAGCAAGTCCTACCGATATATATTCGGCAAACTGTTCAAAGCCTCCATAGTTATTAGGGATACCACGAGTGCTTATAAATGCTATTTTCATTGACTGTATGATTGGTTTATTTTATTCAATACTCCAAGAAATATTTGTTTTTTTTTCACAAGCAGGACTGCCAGCTATTAATGAATGCTCATTAGCAAACTTCCTGCTTACACATGAGCTTGCCCCTATCACGCAGTCATTGGGAATCGTTGTATTCTTGAGTATTATGCTTTTTGTACAAATCCACACATGATTGCCTATATTTATTTCTCCTGTAGTATGTCTGCGCGTTTGATAGAGTACATCAATAATTGGATGAAAATCTGTATCCATGAGCATTACATCCCATCCAATTAAAACGTCATTACCTATATTGATTTGTTTTCCACAAACAATTGTGCAATGAGCTGTAGCGGCAAAATTCGAACCTATTGTCAAACTACCTTTCGGACCAACACTGATTCTGCTTCCAACACCTAATTTTACCACTCCATTTATTTTTATTATTCCATCAATTTCTATGATAGGGCGTGAATACCGTTTGTCATAAATTCCCACATCTATAAATCCAATATTTAGTAAAGCAGTTTTACTACCCCCCCCCCATAATATTGAAATTTATTACTACTTTGCCTTTTAAACTACGAATTACACAGTTGTAACGTACTTGTACCGGTAAATGGAATGCAGCTTTAAACCCGCATAATTTAGCACTTACATAAAAACTTTTAGGCATAGATAATAAGCGCTCCCATAGTTTAGATACAGTTTTATTAGTCATTTTATTTTAATTTATAAACTAATTCAATGATTTCTTTTGTATGGCTTCTCATTGAGTAATGCCATTGTTTTTCTACAATCTTTTTATTATATCCAACAAGTATTTCCTTATGTGAAAGAATCAAACAAATTATTTTTTTTAGTTCTTCTTTTCCATGATAGACAAATCGACTGTCATATTCGTTGACTAATATTTTAGCTCCTACATTATCAGATACTAATACCGGTACACCATATGACAATGCCTCAAGCGTAACAAGACTAAAAGTCTCTTTCCATACAGAAGGAACTATTAATAAATCCATGGAATTATATATTGTATCCAGCATTTCATTGTTGTATCTTCCGCGATACTCTACAGGAATATCGTTTTCTTTTCCTACATGTCCTCCATACACATCAAGTTGCCACTTCTGTTTATTGGAATCTAACGAACGCAAGACATTCAACAACATCGGCAATCCTTTGTAAATGGTTTCGTTACCTATAAAGGCAAATCGCAATACTTTTTTATCAAAAGATTTATTTTTACGGCAATCTTTAATTCCTTGATGGGATATGGGGATCACACATTCATTTTGTGGACTGATAAATTTATGATATTCATTTTGAGATACTTGGCTATTAAAATGAATCATATCAAACAAAGAGAAACACTCATAGAAATATTTTTTTAATAAATTGAATTTTCTCATCGTTTTATTTGCTTTATTCTGCGTCCTAATAATATTACCCATTTCATGTTTCTTAGTCTTAAAAACCATGTATCATGAACTTTGGCATTGCATTTAGCACATTCTTTAGAATTGCTCACATTGCTGCACACCATTCCATTTCGATTGATTAGATTTACAAGCGGACAGATGCCAAAATAATCGTGTGAAGTATATACTAACTTTACATTACGCTCCTTAGCTTGCATCAAGAATAATTTGGGTAACCCCATCAGCGTATGCACGTGTAATACATCAGGTTTGAATTCGTCTAAAAGCGTGATGAAACTACCTACATCAATTCCCTTTTCTTGAAAAAAAACTTTCGGGCTTTTTATTCCATAAAGTAGGGGGACAGGCATGGGATTCACTATTTCAAAAGTTTTAATGCCTTTGTATTCTTTTTGCTCTATCACCTCACATTTGTTTTTAAACAATGACACTGTTCCCGGATATAATGCACACACATCACAACCCAATTCTTGTTCTTCAAGCATTAAATCAAGGGCATATTTCACTAAGCCTCCACTCCTATAAGGAGGAAAACCTAAAGTATAATGAAGTATTTTCATTTATTTTTTTGCTGAAACACTAATAATACGTTTCAATAATGATTGGAAAGAGTATTCTGCATGATATAGGTTCCAAGCATTTTCAATCTTCGTTTGGACTTCACTGGATTCTAGATGACTCATTACATACTCTATTTTTATTCGCAAATCATCTGCATCATCTGCGCGGTGAAAGAAAACACAATCTTCATTGACATAATCTCGGACAGCTGGAATATCTGTCACAATCACAGGGATACGAATAGACATAGCTTCCATCATGGACATATGTCCTGCGGATATTGTTGTATTTTTGAGAGGTAAAACAAATAATTTACTTCCCTTGATAAATGAACCAAATTGATTAAGCGTTATGCCATATACAAATTTTACGCCGCAATTTATCATAGCAGGAGTCACACATTCTGGTCGTGTTGCTACTAAACAATCATATTGGGGAACCTTTTCCATCTTTTTCATGGCTTTACACAATATTTGATAATCTCTATTACTGCGACCACCACTGGAAATATAGCTATAAGGGTATTCAAACGTTTTAATGTTAGTATAATTATAATCTTTCCCATATTGGACGAAAACAAATTTTTCTGCAAGTCTTTTAAAAATTTCACTATATAGTAGTTTCTCAGATTCTCCATAGAGAATGATTTTATCGACTTTTTTATAGCAGAATTTTACGAATTCCTTTCTCAAATTATAATATAAATGACTTTTTTTGGGTTCAAAGAGAAAGCCAGCAATAGTTAATGTCTGATGAATACCAAGTATTCTAATAAGGGCTGCGTAAAAAATTCCGACAATGGGGTTGATACATACAATAGTCTTTACTTTACGATATTTTAGCATATTCAAGGCATAAAATAACGAAAGTGACCAATAGGTTATATGAGTAAAAAAAACACCAATATATTTAGTCTTTTGAAATAATTCCGTCAATTGGTTTTCATATTTTGTATAGACAAATATAGGGTTGCATATATCTATTAAAGCTAATTTGAGTTTTTCTTCTTGAATTTTATATTCCAAGGAGTCTAATACGATGATAATTTCTTTCATTATGTATGATGTTTTATTCCAATTTTTTTTAATAAATGTTTGGCTGTGTACTTTACTAGCATCACACTGTATCTGAAAAGGGCTTCAAAGGATGATATATGAGCTGTATACATGAGAATTTGATAGTATTCTCGAATAGCAGTATAAGAGTCGCTCATTCCTCCAGTTTGCATGTCAACTGTAATTTCATCCATAAAATCTGCTTTTAACTTATCTTTTTTTCGTAAGAGCAATTCATAATCACTACAGATTCTATATTTTAAGCTATATAAACCGACTTCGTTAAATAGGGTTCTGCGGTGTAATGCCCCTGGATGTGATATTGGCATGCCTTTTATACATTGTGGCCATTGCCAACATGAACCTACTGTATAAATAGGTTTTCCATTTATATTAACCATAGTGCGTTTGCTGGATACAAGCTGATAGGTATCAGTTATAGATCTTAATTTATTCAAATACATCGATAAAGCATTTGGTTTCAAAAGATCGTCCGCACCAAGAAACATAATCCATTCACCTTGCGAAGCTTTTATGCCTTTATTCCAAGCATCATAAATACCCTTATCAGGCTCGCTTATGAAATAGTTTACTTTGGAACTATAAGACTCTATAATATCGTGTGTGTTATCTGTCGAACCACCATCTATAATTATCAATTCGGTTTCTTGATTCAATTGAGACGTAATTCTGTTTAAGCAACGATGCAAGGTTTTACCAGCATTAAAAGTTGCTATTATAATTGAGATTTTCATGTTATTTGTTTGATGAATAAAGTAGACCTGTTGGCCTCCATCTAAATTTGATGAATGCACCCAATAAGAAAAAATAGAAAAAGCCTGATCGTGAATATGGCTCAGTCATAAAAGTAAGCAAGATGATAATCAAAATTCCGAAACAAAATCTTTTATCTCTTATTAAAGGAAAATGGAAGTATTTGTACAATAGATAAGATGAAAAAATTATTCCGTGATCTAATATGAACCACATTATACCACTACATAATCCACTTATCAAATATCCGGGATCTATATAGCCGCCATTTCTATCTCCCCATATTTCATATTTAATTTTCAAGAATTCAGAATTCATAGAGTTATCTGTAATAGATGGGTCAATGCCCCATAATGGATTTTTTTCCAAAAACATTCCCCCTATATAAATATCACTGATGCGAGTCAATCCTGAAGAACCATTTAGTTTTTCATATATATTCTCATAAACAATGCCAAAGGCTATGAATCCTATGAGAGCTAAAATAATGATATGTTGAGTTTTAATACGTTTTTCAATTATGCTAAAATAATAAAAAACAATAAATAATAAATTGAAATAAGCTGTGGTTGAAAAAGTGACTATTACGGCTAATATAGCTAAAATAATACCTTTGCTATTTCTTTTCTCATAGAGCGCATACAATAAGTTGAAGTTGAGAAACATTTGCCATATTCCAGGTTCAGCTCCTAATCCAGTCAAACGTAATCCATTTACAAAATTAGGTCCTCCTGTACCTACATACCAAAATAAATAATAGAAATGGTGATATCGATAAAATCCTGAAGGCCTGATACCATTCTGTAGAAATAGCATAATAAAGAATGCCAATAAAGAATAATAAGCATACCATTTACATAAAGTGCCTAAATCGCTGACGAATTTTTCAGGACATCGTTTATAGATAGTTAATGTTAAGTAACCACTAAATATAGGTCCGATACACCATATTGGAAAAGAAGCTCCTTTAAACAAATATGCTATGAATAACATACTCAGTGCTAGCAATGGAGCTTTCAATTCATATTCTTTAATTTCTATACGTTTGGAAAGGTATAAGAGTATAAGACATAAAAATACAAGCGATGTTGATCCTGAGAAGTTGGTAAGACTAGAAACATCTAATCCTCCTCCTGAAAAAAACAACAAAGCTAATGCTCCAATTCTGAACAAACGATCTTTGTCATATTTTGTTTTTTGTCTACTTCGTCTTCGTCCTAATTTTAAATAACTTACCATGCTACTTTATTTCTAAAATGAAACCCTTTAATCCATTTCAGATAAAGACCTATCCAAAACGTATAACATTGTTTAAGTTTTCGTTTTACTTTATCTATCATTAGCTCATTCTTTTCACGTTTTGCCCAAAGAGGATATTGATCATGTTCACTCCAATCATCATCAAGAGGTTCTATTTCTTCCCAACTGATTTCTGCGTGTGGAATTTGTTTTACGAGAAGTGAAAATATAGATTGATCGTGACGATTCTCTTGAAAACCACGACAGTTGGGCGATATAGACGCTTTATCGGTAAACAACAAAGGATAATGCAGTGCTATATTTTCCCATTTCTGAAATACACTTGCCGACAAATTACATTTATAAATCAAAAACATACCGCTAGCCAATTGCAGAGTCATACCATATTTTTTCCAATCATTTGGATAAATATGACGGAATGCATCACCATTAGTCCAGTCTTTTTCTAGAAATTCCTGTTGAAATGCTACTATGGGGCATTGAGCGGTAAGCATACTTAGGTATCCTTTCCAACGGTTTATTCCAGATATGTGCCATTGATTGCCAATGTCTGAATAAACCAAGATATCCCCTTCATCTAGATTATCAAGGGTTTTGTTTACTATGTACGGTTTCCATCGATAGTATCCATATCCTCTCCGATAAATTTTTGGACTAAATCCCTTGAAGAAGTCTTTCGGCAGGTCTTTCTCCGACAAAAAATACCGCTTGTCAAAGCCGAAGCCTTCCGTTTCTGTCTTTATTCTTTCAATTGCCTTGCTGTATTTACTATCTGCAAAGGTGACGAATACTATTTTTCCCATTATTATTTATTCTGTTCTTTAAAATATTGGACCATACGCGTATTTAGTATGTGAGCTGTGAACCATGTTCCGCACTGATGCAATAGTACGGCTGATGCTAGTGAAACTGCGAGACAAACAGTAATATAAAGCCAAGTATTAGGTATATATGGCAATAATCCCAATAAAACTATAAAATGAATGATATAAAACTCATATGAGATGCGTCCCATGAAAAGTAATGGTTGGCTAGTGAGCATAGGTAGATTGGAAAATGAAAGAAATCCCATAAGCATCAAAATTACACCTCCTGCTTGAATCATTTCTATGCGATTGTGTAATGTATCTATGTTAACATCTATCTCTATCCATGTGGGTGCGTCCAACAGTACCACTCCAATCACCATAAGTAACCCTAGTAACCAGTGGCGTCTGCCTATCCATTTAAACACCTGATCCTTATAGTGGTGGAATGTAGCGCCCATTAGAAAAATAGCTATCCAGCATTGTATGGTGCTAATTAGCGATAATATGATGAGCGGAAGTGCTAACCACCAGCGTGTCTTATTCATCATCCATACTAAAATGGGAATAATAATCATCATTTTGAAATCTGCATTCAGATACCATGAAGCAGGGTTAATAAATTCTTTGCTCGCCCCGCCCCGCAATACGACCTTCGCCTCAACCAGAAATCTTTGTAGTGACACAGGCTCGTTCCAAAACGATTTGAACCAAGAAGTTACATTATGCTCTTGGGAAATCCCATTGTTTAGGTAATAATTACAAAGCAAGGCACCCACTATGATGGATATCCAATAGGGGGAGGGGGGGAGAAGATGAGTGATACGCTTGATTATTAAATGGGTATACGATTTCACAGTTAATAACTTCGGCGTATAGTAAAAATAGCCTGAGAGCACAAAAAAGAAAATTACCGCTGCACTACCATCAATCAACAAATGAAGTGGATGGTGTGCATGCGCCTGAAGCCAAGGGATATTGTAAGCTCCTGTGACGTGTCCGGAAAAAACCATCAATGCACAGATTCCCCTCATACCTTGTATGTTTTGGTTTATTTTTTTCATCTTTTTGTTATCTCTCTATAAATATTCATCAAATCTACTTCTACATTACTGTGCCGTGGAATTGCTTTTTCACGTTCGCGACGGCTCACTGCTTCCGCTAATTTATTCTCACGCTTCAAACGAAGAATGGCAGAAGCAGAACGATAGGCATCGTTAGCGGGTACAAGAATGCCTGCGTCCTCATGCAATAATGTATCTACACCTCCCACCATAGCAGCTACCACTGGTACTCCTAGATATTGGGCTTCGCACACACTATTGGGGCTGTTTTCTATGTAAGATTGATGGCAATAAACATCACTCTTAGTGAGTTTGTCGGCAACTATCTCTGCTGATACTCTGCCTCGTGGATACACATTGACTTCGCTGGCGCAAATGCCAGTTATCCGTTCGTGTATCCGCACATTGTCAACGCCGTAGATATTCCATTCAAAATTCTCTCCATAGGTGGCTTTGAGAAGACGAGCAGTGCGAAGAATTACATCTACTCCTTTGTAAATAGCCGTTGACATCACTGTGCTTACCACCAATCGTTTGCTGTCGTGCCACGTCCACGGAGCATGAGCAGTAACTGCTTTCCTTAATGATTCGGAGCAAAAATAATAACGTGCCTGAGGTGCCAGTATTGTTGCACATTCCTTGTCCCATGTCGTTCGTCCTAGCACATAGGGTACATGAGCTAAAATTTCACGCTCGCGATGAGCATTAGAACAGAAAAGCCTAAAAGGTCGCCATTGATGGCGCAAATAAGCTATCGGATTATACCCCACTGCGCGCCACAAACTATCTATACTGTAAAAGGGTGGACAGTAGGCATCAAGATAGGGATTGAGTAACCCTTGAATGTGCATCACGACGGGGATATTTGTTTCACGGGCTATTAAACCGAAACCTAACTCCGACCCCCAGCACTGAATAAGATCAGGATGTTCCTGTTCTATAATTCTTCTCACATGCTGCAAAAAAATGTCGTCATGATGTTTGGGGAAGAATAAAGCCTTCATACGGTCGGTTTTGCCAATGTGCACAGGGTAGTAACTCACTCGTTCCTCACGCAATGCCTCGGCAGGGTAAGGGTACTCAAACACATTGACAATCGAAATGTCGGCATAGGTTTCAAGTAGTTGGGTTTGTAAAGCTCCTATCCATCCTCCGTCGGCTAGAGAGCGGGCACGAAACAGTCCCGGATTTCCACAAAGCCAAAGTACCTTTATTTCCATAAATTATTCAGCTTTCGGATAGTGCGAATGCGTAAACTGGTAAAATATTGACGCAAAAGTCCGCAGTGTGACCATTGGTATACTTTCTGCCATGTAGGTTGTTGCCAGTCAATGATGCGATTGGGTATTACCAAATAGCAGTCAGTATTTTCCGTTTCCACTTTCAACAGGTGAAGGCGACGCTTGAAGTGCATGTAAAGGGTAGGAATGCGACGTACTTTTTCGCCCACCAAAAAGACACGCCACATTTCGCCATCAGCATATTCAAAAATAAGGTGGTCGTTCTCAAACATACGACGGTTACCTGATTTAAAATTAATATGGGTTTCGGGAATACGAAGGTCATCAAAGAGCATCGAGTCCCATACCTTATCAGGATGTAAGAATTTAGCTTTATCGGCAGTGCCACCGTGCCAATATTCATCAAAACCAAAATTATGTGGATCTTGATAGACATCACGATAGTACATGAACCCATTTTCTTTGAGCTCCACAAAATGACGCCAATAGTCGGTGTTGCGCATTAGTGTGAGATGTCCCCATCCGGATATGACATCATAGTGTGATAATACCTCTTCAGTAACAAAGCGACGGATACGTCCATAAATTAAATCTAGATCACCCCATCCCCAAAAATCACATTCACCTATTATATCATTAAATATCAAATAGTAAGCAGGTTTGTAATCACATAATTTATAAGGTGTGGGCAATACGACAGGAAATGAGAATGTGCGTTGCACACGCTTACGACATTCGTCAAAATCCATATATACTATATGGATATTTTGTTCGCTTTTCAGACCTTTATTATCGGTAACAATAATAAACTCTACGTCGGGATTGTTGAGTGCAGATGCCCACCAAAATTTGAATTGAGGTGGAAAAGTTCCGAAGTAGGGAAAAATGATTTTTATGGTTGTCATGATTATATAGTAATTACTTTCTTATAATTTTTGGGTGTTGCAGTAGATGTGTTTATGATAAAAGCTAGCTGATACCTGATGCTTTGCTTATGTCCAGTATCGCATTTATGTAGTGAAGAGTAAATTGAATTAGTGATTCGAGGGATAATCTTTTATTCAAGAACAATGGGCTAAATCACAAGTGGAATTGTTATAGTTTTTGCTGTATTTATAAAATCTATCCTTGTCGAAATATTAGTGTTTATCTTGTTTCAAAGCTATAAACAGGCGGTCATATTGATTCATTATCTTGTCGAGTGAATATTTGTCTGTGATTTGTGTAGCATTGATAGCCATATTTTGCAATTCATTCGGATGGGTCATCAGCCATTTTAGACCGGCTACATATTTTTCTATGTTGTTATCGGGAATGATGAGTCCGTTATCCTTGTCAGATATGATATCTGATAAAGACTCAAAACTATTGAATGCTATAGGTACTACTCCCATAGGCATGGCTTCCATCAATACCATTGGCCATCCCTCAAACCACGATGTCATTATGAAAATAGATGCTGATTCGTAATAAAGTTTCGGGTTTTGTCTTCCCTCAAAACGAATTCTTTGTAATTGATATTCACTGATCGCTTTCTTTTTAAGGCGTTGTACTTCTAGACTGTCACCAACGAAAGTGAAAATCCAATCGGCTAAGAGAGGATCGGATTCAATACATCGCCATATTTCAATCATCAGATGTGCTCTTTTTTGGTGGTTTGCATTACAAACTACCAAAACTTCTTTACGTTTCTTTACTATTTTTTCCTGAGTTTCCCTGTTGCTCCATATTACGGGATTGCCAATGCAGACAATTTGTTCATCACGCGTGCGTGGTATCAACTTCTTAAATATGGGTCGGAAGCCTTCCGAAAGTAATTGTATCTTGTCAGCGTGTCGCACAATCTCTTCAAAACTCCTGCGTTCCTTATTCTGAATATACGCCTTGTATAACGGATATAAAGTGTAATAGGCATACAATTTTATTCTTTCGAACCTATTTTTCGAAGACTCTGCACATCTCAAAAGTTCATCTTTCGGTGTACACATTAGCATGGGTCTGTTATGATAAGCGGCTATCAATTTGGCATGAGGAAAGCATTTACGCAAGAATACCCAATCGATTCCGATACATTTAGTGATATAAAGGATGTCAAAAGGATGCTTGTTATTCATCAATCGAATTTTTGATATATTTTCCTCTGTGAGATATAATCTGTCTTTGAAAAAAGTGGAAGGATGCTCCCTCTCTTCAAAAAATCCGATAGCACAATAGTGACCCTGATTTTGAAACCATCTCGCCATTGCCTGTACTATGGTAGCAGTTCCGCCTGCATAGAGAGGGTCCCCGTCAATAGTAACAAATAGTATGTTCATCTATCTTCTTTTATTTGTTATGATTCTTATTTTATTGATACTTTCTTGCCATCCTACTATCACGAAAGAAGACATAGGCACTTGTAGCTTTTTACTTACGGCTATAGGCCATTTCCAGTCATTATAGCACAGCATGCAAATGAAGCGTCCACACACCACTCCCATTAATCCCCAATCGGTAAAATACAAGGTGGCTAAATTGAGAATGACTACAGCCACACCGGTACAAATGTCAGCCTTCAAAAAAGGATAACTGTTTTCTGCCATAAAAATATAAGTAAAATTAGAATGGTTATAATCAAGCAAAGCATCTATTACAAATATGATCATGACAATTGTCGGAGGAAGAAAGGAGTTGGAATGTATCAATATAAGAACCCATGGTGCAACAAAGATAATCATTAGGCCTCCAACTATAAATATAACCCAAAACACAAAATTTCCAAATGAGAAATGTCGGACTAGAGCCTGTTTGTCGTTGTGCACCACATCTCTTCCAAAGAGAGAAGACACTGTATTGAAAAGGCTCTTGGCACATGAGCACAATACACCTCCTACCAATTGCATGAGTAGACCATAGGAAGCAATCTCAGGTAAAGATAGAAATAATCCGCAAAAGAAAATTCCAGACTGAGATATACCATATTGCGCTACAAAGATAACTCCTAATCGCTTGGCGTTATACCAAAGCGTTTGAAAAGTGTCTTTAATTTCTAGCTTGGTCACTTTTTCACCTTGAAGTTTTTCTTTGATTTCTTTTGTATAAAACGATAAATGAGAATAATAGCGCTGCACAAAAGGAGCTATAAAATTTGCAATAACAACGCTCATTAATCCCCATCCTGCAAAAAGCAATATGATGCACAGCAAAAGATAAACAAGTTTGGAATATAAGCACGATTTGTTATATTCCGCCATTAAAGCTGAACCTGTAAGTAAAGACGTGTAATATTTATAATAGAAATTAAAGAAAGTGGAAATAGAAAACAAAATCCATATTTTAAAAGAATTGGATATATTTGAAAATCCATCAGTAATATGATAAATATAAGCGGTGCCAAGAGTAAGCATAACTATAAACACTATTAAGGCCAACCGCATATATACGTATCGAGCTGTTTTTATCAGCACGGCTATAAGATGGTAATTGATATCGCAATTTACTTTATCGGATACTCCTTTCTTCTGAAGTTGTTGGACGCCAGAAAAAACATAAGTGATATTACGACCGAACTGTTGAGAGAAACCAAAGTCCGCCAAAACAACAAGATTGGAAATGGTGAGCATTAGATAGTTCATCCCTACTTCTTCTGCGCTCAACATATTGAGAATAAAAGGAAGGGTGAAAAGTCCCGAACCATAATTGAAAATCATGGTCACATATCCCCAAATTACATCTTTTTTACTTATTTTGATTTCCATGTTTTGGATAAGACAGTATTAAGTGGAGTTGTTATTCTTATTCTAACTTTATCTAATAGAATGCATAGCATAAAAACAATAACTAGTATCATCATATAAACTGGTACATACCAAATTTTGTCTGATATGTTGTTATAGCAATATTCTGTAATCATTTTACCCCCCCCCCCTCTTACGTATTGATTATCTGTTACAAGATATATAGACAAAGTTGAAGTGGATATATTGTTAACCAATGGGTTACTCCAACCTTTTTTCCATTTCAAAAACAGAAGAAATACCAGAAAGGCTGAAAATACATTTACAGGGTTGCAGTAAGTCTTAATGCGGATAGCCTTTTCTATAATAGGGAAGGTAAATCCTAATTCGGATATTCCTAATTTGAAAAAAGACAAGACTAAAAGTGCTGTAACAATCGTCTTAGAACACCAATTTACTTTTTTCAATGCTACATACCGTCCTAAGATATAGAGACACGAAAAGTTAAAAAGATCATACCCCATAGAATAAATGCTATCTACTCTATGAAGATATGATATGTAAAAATTGAAAATAAAAGCTATGACTATCAGTCCCCTCCACTGATGGCGCGAATGATAATATTCAATAATTAAATTAAGCATCGGTGAAATCAAAATGAGTGCAACATAAATACGGATAAACCACCATCCTCCCTGTGTGATAGGAAATAATAGAGATTTCCAATGGAAGGAAATATCAGGTAAAACAAAAGCAAAAAACATAGCTACAAAGGTATAGAACAAACAAGTGGTATAGAGACTGAATATTTTTGTAGATTTAAGTTTTAACCCGAAATAACCTGATATGAGTACGAAAATATCTACATGCATATAAAGAAGTGGATTCACAATGTGATAAGCAACTTTCTTTAAAGGATAATCGCCTACGCCACATTCATAGTGATACCACGCATGCCCTAATAATATCATGAACATTGCAAGTATGCGAAGCACTTCAATATTTGATTCTCGATATAATTTCTTTCTTTTTAACATTTTCAATTGATTAAAAATCTATCTATGATAACTTATCATATTCTCTATGAAAATTCTGATGGGTATAAATTGCAATATTACCTACTTCTCTATTCAGTTCATAACCTAGCACAACGTATTCGTCCGATGCATCTTTATATTTTTTATGAATCAATGTTGCTTTATGTTTGAAAGGTAACTTGTTGAAAAGAAATATGTTGTCAGGGGTAATCCCGTTTCGTTTAGCTAAGGCAACATATAAATTATTTCATTTGATGCGTTTTTATGTTTTTCACTCCGTTTTAAAAATTGGAATAATGAACAAAGTAAACAATAATTCTATCTCTCAATAGTCTTTTAGGAATATTTCTCAGACTATTTATACCTTTTCTATTATGCGAAATCTCAATAAACTCAGCACCAAGAAAATGCTCTATATGCTGTAGTAATCGGGAAATGGTATAGCTACATTGACTGTTGGAAAATTGAAAGACTGGTCTAAATATTGCACGTAATTACCTATATAGTGATTTTGACAAGATTGAAAATTTACTATGCTTCAATCGACTACGTTGTAGTATATTGTGTATAATAATTTCGGTTTTTTCTGTCGTTTGGATTTGAATGATTGATTGAATATTTTTAATATATACTATTTTATTTATTGCCTCATCTTTTTCCCTTTCTATCAGTACAATTCATTTCTCTTTTACCATTTTAATGGGATTGATAAATGCTATCGTAATGAGCAAAGTCTCTAGTACTTGTAAAATGGCAGGATAGAATCGCTCACAGGGAGATGTATAACTCCCAAAAAAGAGATGGTGAATGGATTGAATATCTCGAAATGAAATGTATAAATGAAAATTATATCTTCAGTAATAATGCTAATTACAGGTATATGGTGTATTCTTATTTGTTTTTTACTATTGTCACAATATTTACTAATATTGTGACACCTAAACATGAAATGAGTATTAATTAGTTTTTTATAAGACTTGTTTGACAATGAAGCAATAAAGGAAATTGCATTAAAGATCATATGGAATATATATATTATTTCCACCAGGCTTGAAAAATATGATGAGTTATACGTTTTTCAACAGGAGGTAATTGTCTCCAGTTACCAAATCCATTTGTTAAATATTCATCATGATTTTTGAAAGCTAAAAACTCCCTATCTTCAAAAGGCATCAAAATAAGTTCTTCAAAAAGGGTGCATGAAAAAGGTTTTTTGAGGAAAATACCCTGAACGCACTCAAATACTTTTTCACTGTTTGATTTATTATATATTTTGGCATATTTGTCGACAGCTTTTGCTATAATGTTTATTGGTACACGGTTAAGAATAAACTTTGCTCCAATTACAGTTAGATTTACAAATATATTTCTTTCTTTTTTGAAGTGGTATTGATAGTAACCACCTGCTCTTTCACTGTATAGTCGTATTATTAGTCTGCGAAGTTTATCGTATGTCAACCATTTTTCTTGATCCTCTGGTACTTTGTCAATTGGAAAAACATCTATATTTATTCCAAAACTATTTTTTCCTTCGTAAATGATTGTCTTTTCGTCACAAACTTTGCCGTAAGGATTTGCCCATTTTTTGTCTCTTTCCATTGTACAAAACTTATAACGGTCATTTAATAAAGGAGGAAATTCTTTAACCATACGATTATAATCATCTCTAAGTAAACAAATATCAATATCATCGTCCCAGGGTATATAACCTTTATGTCGAGCACAGCCAAGCATTGTTCCACAAGCTAAAGAATATTTTATATTCTTTTTACAGCAAAAATGATGTACGGCAGATAGAATATCCATCTGAATAACTCTTAGCTCTTCGAGTTCTATTTTTTTCATTTATTCTATATTATATTTGTTACTCATAATTATTATTAATAGCTTCTGCTAATATTTCTAAACTATCTATATAATTAATTTTATTTGTAGACTTACGAAAATACACATTTCTTATATCAGTACAGCCAGCCACAATTGTATCACAGCCTTGGTATTCAAACCAGTCATATGTTTTTTGGAAACAATATTGAGGGCTTTCTGAAATTGTGTCCGATAAATATCTTTTTGTGTTTTTTGAATTACATATTCCTTTTGTAACATATGCTTGTATATCATCCGAAGGAAATATTATTTGTGCTTTTGGGCTTAGCCGATGGATAATATCCTCATACAATCCGACTTTCTTTAAACCGTCTGTACACATAATCCCAATTTTTTGTCCTTCAACTTCTTTTATTGTTTTAGCAACTTCTTCAAGTATATTGATAAATTTAATATCTATACCACGTTCTAATTCATCTATGAAATAATGGGCAGTGTTACAGCACATACATAATTTGTCACATCCGCTATTTTTAAGAAGCTTACCTATTCTTATATAATCTTCGAGAAAACATTTTCCTTTTCCCTCAAGATACATACTTCTTGAGGGTACTTTTGTAGCTTGCCAAACAATCATTTCAGGATGATGGCAATCACGGAAAGCACCATCTTGAACACGTTTATTTTCTATAATTTGAAGTAATTTATTGGTTGCTGCCACTCCATTACCCCCTATTATTCCTATCATTTTGCACATTCTATAAGTTTTATTTGTTACTAATTCTTTTTGCTATTTTCTCTTTTAATTCGCTTGACGAAACTCCTTCGGTTCGTCCCAATATTATATGTTCTTTGCCATTTTCTTCGCACCATTTTATCGCTGCTTGAAAACCTGCATGAACTTGATCTGGACCAGTTATAAAAACATCAAAATCAATTTCTTTAACTATTCTATCTACATCTGTGTATGTTATTACTTCGTCTACATAACGAATGGATTTAACCATATACATTCTATTTTCTGTAGAATTCAGTATTTTGGCTGTTGGTTTATATTTAAGTATATAGTCTGAATCTTGAACAGCAACTATTAAATAATCACCTAATGCACGTGCTCTACGGTATAACTCAATATGACCTTTATGAATCAAATCATAAACACCTACAGTGAGGATCTTTTTGTGCTTTCTTGGCTTCATTGAGGAAAGCTCTACACCATCGGGTAGTGGTCTATTCTTCACTTGGCATAGCATCTTAAAATGATTGAAATCATTTTTACGACGTTGTAGGGTGATGAAATAATAAATATTGTCTGGTAAATGATCTTCAATATATGTTTTTAACCAATGAATCCACTTTGAAAAAGTGCTCTTGGTATATATGATTGTTTGTTTCGGAACAATCCAATCTCCATATTGAAAAGTGAGATATTCGTCTAGTTCAGCCGGAACATTAAACTCAATACTTTTAAAATTCCACTTGACTGTGTTTTGTAGATATTTTTCGTGTATAAAATCGGTTCCACCTGTATGTCGTATGTCATAAGATATTTTTCGCATGACAAATACTTTGAAAATATCATCTCCTCTACGGAGATAATAGAGCCCCCTTCGCTCATAACGTACCAAATAGAAGTTATTCTCTTTAAGAAGCCACAAAACATCTTTAAAACGTTCTTCATCTTCTTTTAGGATATAAATATCAAAACAAGGAGACCATGGTAAGAAGTCTTCATTACGGACAATGCCTATTAAGGTTCCAAATGCAGGCCCCCAGTTTATATTTATTTTATCGAGATATGTAGAAAGGATACGTATACTTTTTATGATAGACGTAGAATTTATATGTTTATTCCCGAAATACAATAAATGGTTTTTATATTCAAATTTTCCCTTTGATGTTTTTATATATGCCATTCCTTTAGTTGATAAATTATTTTTTTAATAATATTAATAACTAATTCAATTGTTAACCAAACTAATTAGCAGATTGTGCATTGTTGGATTATTTTTAAGCTTAATTTGTTGGCAGTAAACTTTTGTAGTTCTTGTTACTAGGCATCTGTTGTTGAAGAATGGATAGGTAGTTTTATGTAATAAACCATTAAGTCTGCAGATTTCGATTATTAGGTAACTTTTATATCTTACTTACTACCGATGAAGAAATGTAATTAATAATTAGTAGTATGAATGGCCTTCTTTCAACTTGCTTTGATCTATTGTAATGGAAAAATCCTTTATTTGATAGATGGATTCAATACTAGATGTTTATGTAATTATCCTTTGAAAGAATATTTGTATTAGTAAGATATTGAGCGGTTTGAAATTATTATGCCTAGAACAATGCATCGTGTTTACCATCCTTTAAATCTTCAATAATCTTCGTCACGCAAACAATTAATTCGGGCAAATATTTCTTGATGATATTGAAAATTTGTTGAGGGTCAACATTTCCATATTCATGAGAGATGATGTTTCTGCATCCAAATACACCTCTCCAATAAACTTGCGGATAATTGGGAAATAGTTTTGCTGAAGTCCAATCATCTATTTTTTTTGCAGTTTCTCCTATGACTTGTATCAGCATACAGGCTGCATCAAATTTTTCCATTTTTTCGGGAGAGGATAGAAAGTCGTGTACGTTGATGATGGAAATATTACGTTCTATCACCAACTGTGATTTCTCAACCATCAGTTCCAGATATTCTATTACTATATCTTTAGATGTAAATCGCATCTTTCAAAATGTTTTGTTTGAAGGAATTCCGAAGGGAATCTCTGAAATTGACGATATCAATTTTGAAATGAACAAGTTGTTCCAACTCTTCCTTTATTTTTTCCAATGTGAAAAAATCAGACTCTTGAAGAGTGACGAAGATATCCAAATCACTTGCCTCGTCTTGTTGGTTGCGGGCAAATGAGCCGAAAATACCTAAAGATTTGATGCCATACTTGTGAGCGGACTCTTGTTTGAATTTCTTTAGGATAGAGATGATTTCTGCTGTACTCTTCATCTTCTTACGAATCAGTTGGTTCCTCTTTTGCAAAGAAAGGAAAATAGCCTTTATTTTCCAAACAAAACCCCTGTTTATTTCACCGCTTCCACAAATCCCACCGGCATATCCACCCCGGCGCATCCCAGCATCTCCAGTCGTACCACCACCTTGCTGCGTCCGTCCACGTTCACCAGCTCGCCTTCCATCCCTGCCAGGGGGCCTTTAATCACCTTCACCATTTTGCCGGGAGCCAGTGGTGTGCTGCACATTTCCACTGCCTCTTCGCTATAGTCCAGCATAAACTTGAAACGCTCCATCTGCAGGTCGGGAATCACGGCAGGGGTGTGCTCGCCCCTCAGCACCATGTAGCGGCTCACCGACGAGAGTGTCAGCACCTCCGCACGTTCCTGCGGTGTGGCGTGTACGAAAATCATCATCGGAATCACTACGCGTGTCACCTTCTGACGGCGGTGCGTCCATTGGCGAATCTCCTCCTGCACGGGCAGGAAGTTCTCGATTCCCATTTTCGTGAGGCGCTCAGCAGTCTTTTTCTCGTGACGTGAAAGCACGTAGGCTACATACCATTTTTTCATTCTATATTAACCAAGGGGGAGAGGGGGAAAGGAGGAGGTAAGGTACGCTACGCGGTCGTCAGTGTAATATTCACTGCCGAACCCTCCTCATAACTCTCTGCAAAATTAGACATAAATTTACGAACTACAATATTTTGTTCATAAAAACTCAAATATTTAACATTGTAAGTGCAGATTTTTATATTTTTGCGCCTTTTTATTTTTTAAATATTTTAAGAATATGAATAAAAAGAAGATTTGGAAACAAATTGTGACAGATGGAATAGGGTGAGAAGTGTAGAAAAAGAGTTGGAAAAGCTGGAGCGAGACATTGAGAGTTTGTCGTACCGGCAACTGGCGGAACTGAAGCGGATGTGTAGGAGGGGCTATAAAATATTCTCCAATCAACAAGAAAAGAAGAAGAAAGGGGAAGATTGACTAGCAAAGAAAAAGAGGTAGGGGGAGATTAACCGGCAAGAAAAGAAGAGGGCAAGTAAAAAAGTATGTGGGTATAATATTTGAGAAACATTTCAGATTGACCTAAAAGAAGGAAGGGGAGGAGTGATAACGGAGGATGTATGTAAGCGTCTCCGTGAGTCTGTATGGCTGTCCTTCTGGGGCTTCTTATACCGTTAGGGTATAAAAAACGAAGCACTATGGGTTTAAAAGAATACAGATTGGGAACAATTTGGAAGGGTTCTCTGGGGAGTATTGTCCTTACTGTTAAAAAGAATAAATAAAAAGAAGAATGCTAATTGTACACTTTAGTTCTGCCGGCTGTTTGTTAGAATGCTGATAAACAGTCGGTAAACGGTGGGTGATTTGGCGTAAAGTGTAATATTTCGTCAGTTTTATATGTCGTACTTTCGCATATTGCAATCTCGGATTGCAGGCGAAGGGCAACGTTTTTTCCCTATCTTAAATTAAAACCCCATTAAAAATGGATTTTAATGATTTATGCTCTTTCTACTTTAATGTGCGCGAACAGCGTTGCGTTAAAATGTCACTGGAAGAGTTTGTACATCACATCTGCAGCGGACGGTGGAAATCGTCGGTCGAGATGTATCAGCGCCTAATGGCTGAGGGCGATAAGAGTAAAGCCAAAGAGTTGAAGAACAAATTACCCGGCCTGGTGGTGGCGGGGTATTGCGAGGGAAGCCATGCATTGAAGAACCGCCGCACGTGGAGTGGAAATGCCATGTTTGATGTCGACCATACGCAGGGACGTACACTGGAGTTCCTGCAGAAGCTGAAGGCGGTGCCGTGGATTGGGGCAGGTTGGCGAAGTGTATCGTACGATGGCCTGAAAGTGGTGGTGCGCATCGAGGCTGTTACGGCCGAAGAGTATGTGCAGGCATATGCGGTGGTGGCGTGGCATATCGGTCGCGTGATTGATTTTCCTTGCGATATGAGTTGCAAGAATCCCACTCGTCCGTGCTATGCGTCGTATGACGAAGAAGCCTTCTGCAAGCCTTGTTTCGAACTGTTCCCCTGGCGGGAATTCCTGAAGGAGCATCCTGATAAAGTGGCGCAGATTATGGAGGAACTGAAGGTGAGACCTGCCGCACCGGAACCCGCAACAGGAACCGTTTCAGAACCCGCAACAGGAACCGCACCGGAAACCGCGTCGCAACCTGCCTCAGAACCCCCATCAGGCATTCTGCGCACTTTTTTCAACGACTTCCTGGCCCACAACGCTTTCATCCCTGGGGCAAAGAATGATTTCTTGCTCAAATTGGGCCGTATAGCCCGATATAAAGGAGTGTCCGAGAGTGAGTTGCGACAACTGGAAGAGTTGGCTGTGGAGCGCCTGAGCGATGCCGGATGTCCGCCCGAAGATATCATCCCGAAAATGGATGCCGGATATCGCTATGTGGACCAAATGAAATTATCTGATAATCAGCGTGATAATACAAATAATTGGGGCCACAAGGACCAGGGCTCATCTTTATGCTTTTCTGGTCCCATGGGAGAGGATGAAAAGGCTGAGGAGGAGAGGCTTGAAGCGGACAAGCTCCACAGGGACGCTCCCTGCTTTCCGAAGTCGGTGTACGACGCTCTTCCCGACCTTCTTGTCAGTGGCTTGAAAGCAGCTCGAAACAGCCGTGAAAAAGACCGTCTGCTGCTGGGGATGCTTGCCAATCTGAGCGGTTGTCTTCCCGGGGTGTGGATGAATTATGCCGACATGTGCTACACTCCTCATTTTTATGCGATGAGCCTTGCCGGTGCGGGACGCGGCAAGGGGATTGTGACGCTCGGCTCTATTCTGCCCGATGCTGTCCAGCGTTATCTGGAAGACAAGAACAAGACGCTGCAGTCGGAGTATGACAAGAAGCAGTTGGCGTGGGCGCTGGAAGAACGTTTGGCCATTCAGGAGAAGCGTGTGCCCGACATCGACAAGCGTCCCGAGCCTCCGGTGAAGCGCATGCTCAAGATTTCGCCCAATATCTCGAAGAGTCAGTTGATTATAGCTCTCGAGGAGGCCGGTACGCAAGGGGTGGTGATTAATGCGTCGGAGCTGGATATGCTCACCAATGCCATGAAGCAGGACTGTGGAAAGCATGATGATGTGCTTCGTGCTGCTTTTCACCACGAGGAGACGTCGTCTTATTATAAAACGGATAAGCGCATGGTGGTGGCGCATGCTCCTCATCTGGCATTGTGTCTTACGGGGACTCCTTCTCAGCTTCACCGTTTCATTTCGTCGTTGGAGAACGGTATGTACAGTCGCATGGCTTTTTATATCGGTGAGGGGCAGTGGGAATGGATTTCGGCAGCTCCCATGGAGGGTGGCACTGACCATGTGAAGCTGTTCAGGAAATTGAGTGAAGAGGTGCTTCGTATGTTTATCTTCCTGTCTGATTCGCCCACCGAGGTGTGTTTCACTCCCGAACAGTGGGAGGAGCATACGCAGCGTTTCAGCAACGTTCTTCAGGAAGTGGTGAGTGAAGATGATGATTCGCATGGAGCGATTGTGCTTCGTCACGGACTGATAGCGACCCGCATAGCCATGGTGCTGACAGCGTTGCGCAAGTGTGAGCCGATGTGGAATGTGCAGCAGTGCCGGTGTACGGATGAGGATTTTCATGTGGCAATGGATATTGTGAAAGTACTGTTGGAGCATAGCTTACTGTTGTCTACCACCGTGTCTGCCGTGGAGTCGGGCAAGGAAGTCAAGCCGATGAAGAAGTTTTATCGCATACGTTCGGTATTGGCACAACTTCCCGAATACTTCACTTATACGCAGTTGAGTGAGGTCGCCAAGGAACATGGAATACCTGTTAGTTCGCTTAAAAGATACCTTGTTCGTTTGATAGAGATGCGAATCATTGAAAAAGAGGGTCGAATGTATCATAAACTCTGTAAATCTTGGCCCGGAAACTCATAAAGGTGAGCCCTGGTCCTAGTGGTCCCAAAATTAGAAGTCATTGTGTTGATAATCAGCGCATTGGTTTGGGACCATATTAGAACACGCCGCAACCACCTGAAGGGTAGCTGTGAAAGCCTCCGCTGCACCGTTCTTTTGTTGGTTTGAGTGGGTGGATTTCTATGGTGTATGTGTGTGGGATTCAGGGCAGACACATGGGTCTGCCCCTACGACGGGTGTAGATACCTGTAGGGGCGGACCCATGTGTCCGCCCGATAACATCATTCGTCCCGATAACATCATTCGTCCCGATAACATCATTCGTCCCGATAACATCATTCGTCCCGATA
>ERZ838118.1580-NODE-1580-length-27204-cov-7.820325_pt1 | contig 27204 bp, 27 predicted proteins | sample MGYA00519863_ERZ838118 | MGnify/ENA primary metagenome ERZ838118 (study PRJEB31850, sample SAMEA3708827) | human gut metagenome | biome: human gut; feature: human-associated habitat; material: faeces | place: China | collected 2014 ...
TATGACTTTATCTTCAAAAGCACGAAAAAAACCTAAAATTAAACTTAATATAAAATCTGTTAACGAGATCCAAAATAAACATGATGAAATTACAGAAAGCACTAATATTGATGTAAACACTGGTTCAGTAAATGTTCCTAAAGACAGCAGATTTAATACCTTAAGGAATATTTTACCAGATGAATTTGAATGGATTAAAACAAGAAAAAGATTAATATTGGAAACAAAAATACAACATCATTGTGTATGGTCTTATGCATCTTATATAACAAATGATGAAAGTGCTATATATTCATATGTAGATACTGATGGAAGTAAACATGAGGATGGCGTTCCTAGAAGATATACAATTGAGTTTAAGTATGATCCAACTGATAAAAAATATTGTATCAAACAGGTTCAGGGCAGATTTGACTCAGTTAATGCTTCAAACATGACTAAATATATACAACAAATACTGGATAATTATTACAAATTGCATCAATCTAATGTAGCTTAAACTTTTTTTCTGTCATATATCAATTATTAATAATTTTAAAGGAGAAAAATGCTATGAGCAAAACAAGAGAAATTGCATGTGTACATTATATATGTGAAGGAAATTGCGATTTAGGGAAGGAAGGGACTTTTAGAAAGCATTGCCAGATATGTAAGACATACAAAAAGATTCCAGGAGGAAAACCTGCTAGAACTGATAATAGAAGGCAGAAAATGGATAAAATAAATAAAAAGGAAATGAATAAGTGGTAAAGAATAAGTGGTAAAGTTAATTTGCTACTAAAAATTGATCGTATACATATTCAACAACTCCGAAGCTAAAACTTTATGGTGTGCAGAAAACTGGTTGGATTTTCTAACCAGTTTTTTTATGTAAAAAAAAATCAGATATTATCTGTCATATCTTTATTGAATGAATTAATGATTCAATAAGGAGGCCCTGGCAATGAAAATTGTATCAAGTTATGCAATCAGAATTAAAAATGCTGATAAGATTTTTAGCCAGACCATCAGAATCTATAGGTCTGCAGTCAAGTTCTGTATTAATGTATTTGAACTAGAATGGGACTTCTTAAAAGATATTGATAACTCGAAATACCAGGCTGCAGCAGCCCGTAGTTTAATTCATTCTACCAAGTCGAACCAGGCCAAATACCCTGAGTTTGATATTCTTTTCTATAAGTATCCATGTTATTTACTCACAGCGACAATTAATGAAGCCATAGGAATTCTAAATTCTTATCATTCAAATCTTGAAAATTATGAGAATTCAGATAAAGAAGGTAATCCTCCAAGATTACAGGCTAATCATCTTATATTTCCAGTATTTTACCGCAATAACATGAGTCTTTACTCTGATGGTTCAGATACTATACAGCTTAAGTTATTCATTGATAACGACTGGAAATACATGACTTTTCATCTTAATTGTAATGATGCTGTAAATATAGTAAAGAGAGCTGGCGAACATAGATTATCAGCTCCTGCACTTGAAAAGAAACATAAAACCTGGAGATTAAGATTCAGCTTCGAGGATAACCAGAAACTAAACAACACTCCATTAAAGAATAGGACAATCCTCGCTGTCGATCTTGGTATCAATACATGCGCTACCTGTTCAGTTATGAAATATGATGGCACTATCACTGCAAGGAAGTTCATAGACTTTCCAGTTGAAAAAGACCAGCTTAATCATGCATTGAATAAGATAAAGAAGCTTCAGCGCAGGTTCGGAAGTCATAATGTTAAGAAATTATGGCGCATTGCTAAAGACAAGAATGACGAGATAGCAAGAAAAACAGTTGGTGAATTAATAAGATTAGCTGCTGATATGGGAGCTGACGTCATTGTCTTTGAGCATCTCGATACTAAACATAAGAAGTCTGGAACAAGAAAGCAGAGATTACAGATGTGGAATCATCAGTATGTCCAGAACCTTGTAACTCATAAGGCTCATTTACTGGGCATCCGTATATCAAGAATCTGTGCTAAGAATACAAGCAGGTTAGCTTTTGATGGTTCAGGTCTTGTATTAAGAGGTAAAAATGCAGGATTCAATACATATGAGCTTTGTAAATTCCAGAGTGGAAAAATTTATAACTGCGACCTCTCAGCTTCTTATAACATAGGAGCCAGATATTTTATCAGAGAGATCGAGAAGTTATATATAAATGAATCAAAACTAAACTCAGAGATTGTAAAAAATAATTCAAAACCAGCAGATGAAAAAATAAGTCTACTGTCTGAAATGCGGGCAGAAGTTCCCGGATTTCAGAAGAGAACACAAAATACCCTTAAGACACTAACAGCTATACATGAGTATTTAGCTGCTTGTGCTTAAGGGTATGGATTCAGACATCATCTGTTAAGGTGTTGTCTTAACTTAATCAGATGTGGTATTCCGGAGATCAATCACTGGTATACTAAGTCTGATATTAAAGAATGATGGATATAATCTCTGTTCTAAAAACAGAAAGTGAGAATCTCCGGAGCTTTAGCTTCGGAGTGTGTTCAATAAAGAATAGTAAGGAAACTCTATACGGGCAATGTCAGTTGAGGATAACTCATTAAATAATAATAAGGAGAGAATAATGATAAGCGTAATGAAAAAAATTAAGAAGATAATTTCAGTTACAATATTAACAGTAGGTATTTTATCACTTACCGGATGTGAATTTATGAATAGTAAGGTACAGAGTATGAAAGGAAGTATATCAGGTAATGAATATATAGCATCCTTTTATTCAAACGATGGAGAAAAATTTATGACAATGCACGGAGAACGCATTGATTTAAGTCCTAATACTGTAAAGGAATATGATTATGTAGATGGTGGGTATAATAAAGTGCTTTCTTCAGTTGTAACAATAACTATTGACGGTAAGGAAGTTGAAAACTGTGGTAGTACAGCAATCTTTGCAGAAGAAGGCTTAAAGCCGGATGTAGACTTTACTATGGATAATATAAAGAACATTAACAGCAGTTCAGATGGCAGTGTAAGTGAGAGTACATTTATCGCCGGTATTGTAAACAAGTATAAGAATATGTTTGGCAAATCAAGAGTTGTAGTAATCCAGTCACAGCTTGGAGACCCTATATGTGCTTATTCAGGAGACAGTGTTTATTATGAAGTGTGTGAAGACCTTCCTAAGACAACTAAGCTGTCTGTAGATGGTAAGGCATTATACATTCATAGAGCCAACTTTCAGATTATAGATACATCATTGCTTAACTAAGAAAGGAGAAAATAAGCATGAGTACAGAATTATACACTGTAATTATTCTAATAATGTTTTTTGGAACAATGTTTCTAACTATGATTTTTTCAATACTTTTCCTGCGCTTATTTTAAGTTTGTTAATTTTTTCACCAACTCATAGCATTTTTCTTCTTTTTTTAGCAAAATGTACAAGCTTACCAATTGGATATTTACTTGTTTTTATAGCAAATATCTATATTGTTTTTTTGTTTTTGTAAGATATGCACAAAACTTTTTTCTTTTTTTACATTTTTAGCCATTTTTCCTATTCAAAATGCACGTATTGGATTGACAAAAAACCTTTTTAGTGTTTATCATATTCCCAGGAGTCGCGTAACTGCGCGATTCAGAGCGTTTTGTATTATGCAAGATATAAAATACAGTCATTGAAAGGAGCTATTTTCATGCTTTGGGATACACATATGCACACTCACTTTTCCGGAGACAGTGAAGCGGATTCTTCTGCCATGGCACGCGCTGCCGTTGCAAAAAATCTCTCCGGAATCTGCATTACCGATCACCTTGATTATGATTACCCGGATGATCCGGATTTATTCATCATTGATTTTGATCAGTACAGCAAAGAAATTCATAAACTGCAGTCAGACTTTTCCGATATTCTGACGATCAACTATGGAATCGAACTCGGACTGCAGCCACATCTGGCAAAAAAACATCACGATTTGTTACAGACAGAGGATTTTGATTTTGTAATCGGATCTTCTCACGTTGTACACGGCATTGATCCGTATTATCCTGTTTATTATGAAGGCCGCACGGAGACTGCTGCTTACCGGGAATATTTTGAATCAATTCTGGAAAATATTGCTGCATTTGATGAATTTGATGTATACGGACACATTGATTATGTGGTACGTTACGGTCCAAATAAAAATGCAGACTATACTTATAAAAAATTCAAAGATGTGATCGATGAAATTTTGCGACAGCTGGTTGCCCGTGGAAAAGGCATTGAATTGAACATGGCAGGCTTCAAATACGGGCTCGGTCATCCAAATCCTACAGAAGAAATCCTGCACCGTTATCGGGAACTTGGCGGAGAAATCATTACCGTCGGTGCAGATGGACATGCGCCGGATCAGATTGCCTGGGATTTCGAAAAAGTACCGGGAATTCTGAAAGCTGCCGGATTCGATTATTTTACCGTCTTCACGAAACGGAAACCGGAATTTATTCTGATTTGCTAAGTTTTCGGGTCAAATTTATTCAAGAATGCTCCGGCATTCTTGTTGCGAGGTGCGCGTCATGCAATTGCATGACATACTTCAACTGCGCACCTCTGTAATCCTGCCGGAGGCTATATCAGATGGGGGATTAGCTCCCATCTGATATTTTAAAGAGAAATCGGCGAATCCTTCTGTGCCAGCTAACCGTTCGTTACCTTCGTTTTGCTTCGGTTTTATCGCGCTCACTTCCAACTCCAATAAAAGCTGGTCGTTTCCCGTTCGCGCAAAACTTGCAAAACTCAGTCACTTACTGAACCGCTTGCCACAGAAGGGTTCGCCGATTTCTACATTTTTCAAATCACGCATTTTAAACTTCGTGGCACCCCGAAGATTCCCGTAATCTTTTCACACATTGTTTCAATACATCAACGGTATAGTCAAGTTCCTCGCGTGTATTATGAACCCCAAGCGTAAAACGTATCGCCTCATACGCCTGCTGTTCACTTTTTCCAATCGCAAGCTGCACATGAGACGCTTTCTGTATTCCCGCAGAACATGCCGAAGCGGAAGATGCACAGATTCCTTCCAGATCCAGCAGCGCAACCACCGCCGGTCCGTTAATTCCTGCAATACTGATATTGATATTGTTGGGCAGACGTTTTGTCCGGGAACCATTGAGACAGCTTTCCGGGATTTCAGTTAAAATCCGGTCGATCAGATAGTTTTGCAGTCTTTTCTCATAGCGCATCTTTTTTTCCAGAATCTCAGCAGAACAGCGTGCTGCCATTCCAATACCAACGATTCCGGGCACATTTTCTGTTCCGGAGCGCATTTTCCGCTCCTGTCCTCCACCGTGGATCATTGGCTGCAGCTTCAGTCCCTGACGTGCATACAAAAAACCGGTTCCTTTCGGACCGTTAAATTTATGCCCGCTGGCAGAAAGCAGGTCAATCCCTTCTTCTTTGACCAGAATCGGGATCTGCCCGTATGCCTGCACAGCATCGGTATGAAACAGCACCTTCCTTCGATGCGCGATTTCTGCAATTTTGCGGATTGGCTGGATACTTCCAATCTCATTGTTGGCATACATCACAGAAATTAGGACGGTATCCGGACGGATTGCCCGCTCAACGTGTTCCGGCAAAACAATTCCATTTCTGTTTACTGGCAGATAGGTCACACGGACGCCGCTTTTTTCCAGATTTTTGCATGTATTTAAAATCGCATGATGCTCGATTGCAGTCGTTATGATATGTGGCGCACGCTTTTTGCTGGCACTCACCGCAAACATAAGTGCCCAGTTATCCGACTCGGTTCCTCCAGACGTAAAATAAATCGTTTCCGGTGCAACCTGCAGGGTATCTGCGATCCACTTTCGTGACAAAGACATTGCGCGTTTGCTCTCCTCCCCCAGTTCATAGCCAGACGAAGGATTTCCGTAATATCTGCTGTAATAAGGAATCATGGCATCCAGCACTTCCGGAAAAGGCTGTGTGGTTGCTGCATTATCCAGATAAACCAATCGCTTCATGAGAGTCTCCCTTTCCTTCCGGTTCTGACCAACAACCCTTTTGCATATGATATAAAAAAACAATTAATTTCTATGGTTTTACATATAAATACACTCAAAAATAATCTCATTTCCGGCACACTACTTCTGACACTGACCGGAATTTTAAGCAGGATCATCGGTTTTTATTATAAAATATTCCTGTCACGTACGATCGGTGCAGAAGGTCTGGGTATTTATCAGCTAATTTTTCTGGTATTCGCCCTGATCATCGCGGTCTCAGCTGCCGGCATACAGACCGCGATTTCCCGGTACTGCGCCCAATGTCAGATTGAACAGCAGGCCAGACGCTATCTTGTGACCGGACTGGTTCTTTCTTTGCTGCTCTCCGGTATCTGTATCGCATTTGTGCAGACATACGCACCATGGATCGGCTCTGTTTTGCTGGAAGATGCACGTACCGTATCTCTGCTTCGTCTGATGACGTTTTCCCTGCCTTTTGCCTGTATTCATTCCTGTATCAATGGCTATTATTTTGGCAAAAAGAAAGCTGCGATTCCTTCTATTTCACAGCTTCTGGAACAATTGATCCGTGTGGCAGGTGTCTGGCTGCTCATACAGATCCTGACAGAACAGGGAAACCTGCCTTCCCCTGAAATTGCGGTCTGGGGTATTCTGTTCGGGGAAGTGACCGCTGCGCTCTATTCCGTTACGATGTTACTTTTTTCACACGAAAAAAATCCGACGCAAGCCTCTCTTTCGCTTCCGCCGGAATCTCGATCCTATCTGCAGGTTCTGCGGGAGCTGTGCACCATGACATTACCACTCACCTGCAACCGTATTTTGTTAAGCATCTGTCAAAGTGCGGAAGCGATCCTGATACCGATGAAACTGCGGGATTTTGGTTACACAAACAGTGATTCCTTAAGCGTTTACGGTATTCTGACTGGTATGGTTTTTTCCACCATCCTGTTTCCCTGCGTGCTGAGCAATTCCCTGTCCGTTATGCTGCTGCCTGCCATTTCGGAAGCAAACAGCCGCAACCGCATGGATCTGATCAAAAAAGCAGTCCAGAAGACGACACAATTGTGTGTCATCCTTGGACTGCTGTGTACTCTCGGTTTTCTGCTCGGCGGAAACTGGATCGGCATTCACCTGTTCCACAATGCTTTGGCAGGACTTTATGTCCGGACTTTAAGCTGGATCTGTCCGTTTCTGTTCCTCGCAACTACGCTGTGCAGCATTCTGCATGGTCTTGGGAAACCGACACTCACAATGCTGATCAACTTGTCCGGAGCCATACTCCGCATTGGCTTTATTTTTGTTGGTATTCCACGGATCGGTCTGTCTGCCTATCTATGGGGTATGCTTGCCAGTCAGATTTTGATCTCCGGTCTGGCACTTATCAGCCTGCGTAAGACACCCAAACTCCCGAAGCAATCTGCATAACCAGCTTCCTGCATTTCAATCGAACGTATGTGAAATCTGTGCAGAATACACTATTCTCCAAAAACTTCACCCAGGCGCTCCATCGTCTCAATGATCATACCGCGCGGGCTTGCAATATTAATTCGCATAAAGCCTGCGCCCTCCGGTCCGAACATGGAACCTTCGTTAAACCAGATTCTTGCATCTTTTAAAATTTGGGCATTTAATGCTTCCGGTGAAAGTCCATACTCCCGGAAATCCATCCAGAGCAGATAGGTTCCCTCTGGTTCAATCAAATGAATCTTCGGTAAATGCTCTGCCAGATAATCACGGATGTATGTGATATTACCCTGCAGATATACCAGTAATTCATCCAACCACTGCGCACCGTGCTCGTAGGCTGCCTGACAGGATACTTGTCCGAACAGGTTTGCATCGGAATAAAATACTTTGTTCATCTCTGCCTGGAATGTTTTTCTTAATTCCGGGTTTGGAATCATGATATTGGAAAGCTGTAATTCCGCCAGGTTGAAGGTTTTACTCGGTGCAGTACAGATCACGGCATTGTCTGCATATTCGCTCAGTGTGCCAAAGCTAGTGTGATGATATCCCTCATAAATAAAATCACAGTGGATCTCATCCACGATCATGATAACATTGTGTTTTTTGCAGATTTCAGCAGTCTTGCACAGTTCTTCTTTTGTCCATACGCGGGACACCGGATTGTGTGGACTGCAGAGCAGGAACAGTTTTACCTGTTCTTCTGTAATCTTTTGTTCCATATCTTCGTAATCCATATGGTATTTTCCATTTTCCAGCACCAGTGGATTATTGACTAATTTGCGTCCGTTTTCTTTTACCACATTTGTAAACGGATGATAAACCGGACGCTGGATCATGACGCTGTCTCCCTCTTTTGTGTAGGCGCGAACTGCTGCTGCCAGTGCAAATACCACCCCCGGAGTTGCGATCACCCAGTCATTTTCAATCTGCCAGTTAAATCGTGTGGAAAACCAGTTTTTCAATGCGTCATAATAACCGTCTCCCAACATGGAATAACCGTAAATACCGCGGTCTGCCACTTCTTTTAAGCGTTCTTTTACTTCCGGAACGGTCTCAAAATCCATGTCCGCTACCCAGAGCGGTAAGGTATTCGGATCTAATTTTCGTTTTGTGATCATGTCCCATTTGTAGCAGTCTGTACCATAACGGTTTACCATTCTGTCAAAATCGTATTTCATGTTTTTCTCCTAATTTCAACTCACAGGCAGTATTTTCAAAGCCTGAAAAGTTCGAATATGTTTCGCTTAAACGGAAAACGGAACAGACAAAACGTCTGCCCCGCATTACACTTCATTTAGTTCATTACAAGTAGTATCATAGCGGTAATTCGTAATCCGCTCATTACTTACTCATAATTCATAAGAACCAGTTCGCTATACCGATTGCTAATTCTTATACTCGTGATAAGTACTCACCTGTTCTTGTATCAATTTTGATTACATCGCCTTCGTTTACGAATAACGGAACATATACAGTAGCACCTGTCTCAACTGTAGCAGGTTTTGTAGCGCCTGTAGCTGTATCGCCTTTGAAGCCTGGCTCTGTCTCTGTGATCACAAGTTCAACGAACATTGGCGGCTCAACTGCGAAGATATCTCCGTTGTGAGCAAGCATTGTAACTGCTTCGTTCTCTTTTACGAATTTCAGAGCATCACCGATTGCATCTGTGCTCAGAGCGATCTGATCATATGTCTCTGTATCCATGAAGTAGTATAAATCACCGTCATTATACAGATACTGTTTCTCAGATCTGTCAACGTGTGCTGTCTCTACATCCTCTGTCGGACGGAAAGTTTTCTCTACAACTCCGCCTGTTTTAATATTTTTTAATCTTGTTCTAATGAAAGCTGCGCCTTTTCCAGGTTTTACGTGCTGGAAATCATCTACTCTGTAAACGTTGCCTTCCAGCTCGATTGTAACACCTTTTCCGATTACCTTTCCTGCGTTTGCCATTAAAAAATCCTCCTTGTATGTTAAGACCTTCGGTCTTTTCTTCTATTACCACAAACGAATGGTAATTATTACTTCTCTCTATTCTATATGAAAAACCGCGATTTTTCAACCTTTTTATGGACTATTCCTCAATTTTATGAATCATATCGATTCTTGTCTGATGACGTCCTCCCTGAAACTCTGCATTTAACCATGCATCAACGATTGCTTTTGCAGTCTCGCTTCCAACGATTCTTGCACCGAATGCAATGATATTTGCATTGTTGTGCTCTTTGACAAGACGTGCGGTAACAGGCTCAGAACAAACTGCTGCGCGAACGCCTTTTACTTTATTTGCTGCGATGGAGATACCAACGCCGGTTCCACAGATCAGCACACCGCCGTCCACTTCGCCTGCTGCTACCATACGTCCGGCTTTCTCGCCGTACTCCGGATAGTTGCAGCTGTCATGTGTGTCGGTTCCGATATTGATCACTTCGTGACCTTTCTCTTCCAGATATGCTTTGATCTCATTTTTCAGTTCTACTGCTGCATGATCGTTTCCAATTACAAGTTTCATTTTTCTTCCTCCCGATTTTCAAAAATACTCCTGTGTGTTTTTCTATAGTTACGGTAACTGATCAGAACAATTGCCTCCAGTCTGCGCTTTAAGACAATCTGGATCTCCTCTTTCCAGTGAATCTTTTTCACCATGATCGATGGGATTCCGGTTCGATTGGCTCCGAAAACATCGGTAAACATTTGATCACCGATAAAAATCGTGTTCTTCTTATCGGTGTGCATCCGTTCCATTGCTTTTTCATAGTTTTTTGTGGACGGTTTGTGTGCATCGTAAATATACATTGACTGCACAGCGTCCGCAAACGGTTTTACTCTGGGTTCCTGATTGTTGGAGATCAGGCAAGTCGCAAATCCAAGCTCATGCAGATGGGTAAACAGTTTTTTTGCCTTCTCATTCGCCGGTGCACCATGTGTCACCAGGGTATTATCAATATCAAAAATCAGTCCCCGGTATCCGTCCCGGTACAACCGGTCAAAATCAATTTCATATGTAGATGAAATATACAGATCCGGATAAAATTTTTGAAACATAGGTTACCTCCGTTCAGTTGGCAGATCAGATCCCGCCACTGATATCATTTCGTTACTTACATCTGATATGATACTACTCATACCGGATATACTTATTTGTCCAGAACTTTCTTCAGTTCTTCCACAAAAGTATTCACATCTTTAAACTCCCTGTATACAGATGCGAATCTCACATAAGCTACTGCCTCTAAATCTTTCAGTTTATCCATCACCAGTTCGCCGATCACGCTGCTTGGGATCTCTTTTTCTTCCATATTGAAGATTTCCGTCTCCACATCGTCGATGAGTTGATTGATCTGGTTGACAGATACCGGGCGTTTATGACAGGCTCTGAGCACGCCGTCCTCAATTTTGGAACGGTTATACTGCTCTCTGGTGTTATCTTTTTTGATAATGATCAGCGGAATCGTCTCCACTTTTTCATAAGTTGTAAAACGTTTTGAGCAGTCATCACAAAGTCTTCTGCGGCGGATGGAACAGTTGTCCTCCGCTGGTCTGGAATCAATGACACGTGTGTTATCACTGCTGCAGTAAGGGCATTTCATCGCTCTTTTTCCTCCGTACCTATTCTTTATAGTTTGTGCAGGCATTTCTCCGCACATATATCTACCAGTATTACATCCGGTCCGATCCGAACAATTTTTTTCCAGTCTATGACATATTCCGTGTCACATCCCACCAGATGAAACCACTTCGGAGGTCCCTTTATGATCATTGCACATATCTGTCCGCTGCATTCATCAAACTCCAGATCACAGACATTTCCCAGACATCTGCAGTCAGAGGCGTTGATTACCTCTTTCCTTGAAAATTCACATAAACGCATGGTACACTTTCCTTTACTCTCTGTTTCTTTATATTTTATTCAGATTGAAAAAGGAAGTGCATTTTTCATATATCCATACGTTATTTAAAAATGTTTCCAACATTTTTACTTATAAGATGTAAGCGAAGAATATTTCTGCTACGCTTTTGTCACTCACATCAAATATTTCATATTATACGTTGAAACGGAACAGGATAACATCGCCGTCCTGAACTACGTACTCTTTTCCTTCCAGTCCTACCAGACCTTTTTCACGGGCTGCTGCCAGTGAACCGCACTCAAGCAGGTCTTTGTAGTTTACAACCTCTGCACGGATAAATCCACGCTCGAAATCGGTATGGATCTTTCCTGCTGCCTGCGGTGCTTTTGTTCCTTTTTTGATGGTCCATGCACGGGTCTCATCCTCACCTGCGGTCAGGTAGCTTAAGAGTCCAAGTAAGCTGTAGCTTGCCTTGATCAGTTTTTCCAGACCGGACTGTTTCAGTCCAAGATCCTCTAAGAACATTGCTTTCTCATCGTCATCCAGCTCTGCGATTTCCTGCTCGATCTGTGCGCAGATGACAAATACCTCAGAACCTTCCTCAGCTGCAAGTTTGCGCACATTCGCTACATGCGGATTGTTTGCGCCGTCGTCTGCCAGATCATCCTCTGAAACATTTGCTGCGTAAATAACCGGTTTTGCAGTCAGAAGATTGTAAGAAGCGAACCATTCCTGATCATCCTCATCATCGCCTACTTCAAAAGTCTTTGCAAGTTTGCCGTCTTCCAGATGTGCTTTGATCTTCTGTAACAGCTCCAGCTCTTTTGCAAGTTTTTTGTCCATTCTTGCGCCTTTTGTTGTTTTTGCAATACGACGATCCAGGATCTCAATATCGGAGAAGATCAGCTCTAAGTTGATGGTCTCAATGTCTCTTGCCGGATCTACGCTTCCGTCTACATGGACTACATTTGGATCTTCAAAACAACGTACTACGTGAACGATGGCATCTACCTCACGGATATTTGCAAGGAACTGGTTTCCAAGTCCCTCACCTTTGCTGGCACCTTTTACAAGACCTGCGATATCTACGAATTCGATAACAGCCGGTGTTACTTTTTTGGAATTGTACATATCTCCAAGTAAATTCAAGCGCTCATCCGGTACTGCAACGACACCGACATTCGGGTCGATGGTACAGAACGGATAGTTGGCTGACTCAGCGCCGGCTTTTGTCAGTGAATTGAACAGGGTACTTTTTCCGACATTCGGAAGTCCCACGATTCCTAATTTCATATCTTCTATCTCTCCTTTTTAATTCCCCGATATAACAGGGGTATACTTTCTTTCTTAAATAATACTGAGTCCATGAAAAATAACATCTTATCCTGTTTTCTCCATGTGTTCAGGCTATTATCTGCCTTGATTTTCTTTCAAGTCGAACGCACGTGAGACTTGGTGCGTGATTCTGGTCAGCGCAAGCTGACATCTTCTTTTCAGAATCACTGCACATCCTCGCGGAGCATTTATCTCAGTCGGAGATTGAACTCCCACTGAGAAATACTTGTTACTACTCACCACTTGCAGAAGTGGGAGTCTCATCTCAGACTGAGATGAAATAAAAAGGCTGTAAAAACTCAGAAGAGTCTATCACAGCCTAATATTATAGCACACCTTATTTACTTTTTAAATACATAATCGCAAGTTTTATCCCTTTTCCCATGGTAGTTGGAGAATGTGTAAATAAACGCAGCAAAAATTGATTCCATAAATAGCATGGATTGACTATACTATCCGATCCATTTTACTCAGCTATTTCAGCAAGATAACTGATACAGCTATGTGCTGCCACATTTCCTTCGCCCACGGCTTTCGTATACTGATATGGACGGCCGGTGCAGTCTCCTGCTGCAAAACAGCCCGGCAGATTTGTTTTCTGCGCACGATCCACCACAATATGCCCGTTCTCAATTTCCAATTCCGGAATCAGTTTTGATAGTGCGATCGCATTACGCAGACAGAAAACACCATCCACACTCAAAATTTCACCGCTTTTTAAGGTAAGTCCTGTCACCCGGTCAATGCCGTTTACTTCCACTGGAAAGTCTTTGGAAATCGTGACGTTCTCTTTTTTCACCTGACTGTCAGAAAACAGCGGAAAATACGTTACTTTTGCTGCCAGATCTGCCAGATATTCTACCTCATGCTCGTATTTCGGATCGTTGCATAATACTGCAATCTCCTTATCTTTATAAAACATACCATCACAGGTAGCACAATAGCTGACACCTCTGCCAAGCAGCTCATCCTCACCTTTTAACAGTTTTGCCGTCATGACACCCATGGCAAGAATCAGCGTTTTTGCTTCGTAAATTTCATTGTCCGCCAACACCATGTAATAATTTCCCTCTGACATGACATTGGTTACTGTCTTTTCTGTAATCTCCAGACCTGCTGACTGTATATGATCCTCAAAATGTGCAAACAGTTCCTGTCCAGTTAACTCCGGAAATCCGGGATAATTTGTGATTTTTTCCGCTTTCCGCACTTTATCACTTAAGCTTTTGGAACCAAACCACACAAAACTTTTTTTGTATGTTTTCAGGTTCAGTGCCGCAGATAAGCCTGCCGGACCGGTTCCGATAATAATGCAATCGTACATTTTTTCTGTACCTCCGTATTTCTTTCCTATATCACGAACATTGTATTTCGGTATCTTCGTTTATTTATAAATCATAAATATTTTGTTTCAAGTTTTTCACCTATTATCATCTACAAACATTTATTTCAACATCTTTATTTATTATAAACCATAAATGCTTATTTCAGCATCATTTTTATAATTTTCTTATCTGTCTGATGCATTCCTACTTTTCCGATGTATCCCACACAGCAGATGGTCTCGCCGCATGGAAAGCGTCACGGTATCCCCAGAATGCACCGTATCTCCTTCCAGACTGCTTTTCGCATTCTTGTTACCCGGCACCTATACAGGCGCAAGTTTTTTGTTATCTGGCACTCTGATGGCTTCTTAATTTTTCCCATCATTTATTATTGCTTGAACTTCCACCCAGCTGAATCATAACCACCTCACAGGGATTCCCAAAACGCGGAATATTCGCCGTATTGGAAACTCCTGCGCTGACGATCATATTGTCATACTGACCGTAAGAATAGCGTGGGAATAATCCCTGTCCCGGTGCAAAAACCGGAATTCCACGTTTCCTTCCGCCTCTGCTGCACAGACGCCACTGTCCGCCATGAGCGTGACCTGCCACGATCAACGCAAACGTATTCCGATTCGTGTCTTTGATATATTTCGGATAATAATCCGGGTGATGGCAGATCAGAATCTTCACACCGTCTTTTTGTGAAAATTGATCCAGCCATTCCAGATCATATCGGGTGGACATTCCACCAATCAGAAGTTTCTGTCCTTTTACCGTCAGTTCACAATCCCGATTATCCAGAAAAACCACCCCATGATCTTTAAAAAACTGCAAATCTTCTTCCGTGTGATACCATTCATGATTGCCGACACCAAGCACCACCGGAGCAATTTTTACCGCTTCTTCCAGAAAACGATAACCGTTTGCCTTGTTCCAACGCTTCGTTTGTTCTCCGGATGATGCGGAACCATCAAATTTTCGCACAATATTGAAAAACCAGGTGCGGGTGCGCGGGATTCCCTGCCATTCATCCATCTGCTCTACCGTCCAGGGACTGACGGCCGGATCATGGCGTTCCATCAGGTCACCGGCAACCAGGATCAGATCCGGTTGCTGCTGATGCAGGATGGAAAGTGCTGCATCTGGACAGCGGTCGTGAACATCGGAAATCAGGGCGATGTGTACGCTGCCGGAAAGTTGAGTGGGGATATTGTATGTTGTTGTGATTGTTTTGCTTTGCTTGTTGTTTTTCATCCTCTATTTTTATACAATTCCTATTTCTTTATATTTCAATTTTTTATCCATATGTAAATTATAGTTAAAAACAGCCCGCCATTTTTCGATAGTGGGACTGTTCATTTTCATAATTGCTTTTTTTTCTCACGCTTCTCCTGTCAGCACCGGAAAATACTTTTTCAAAATATTGCCCATCCACTGAATGACCGGTCCAAGTGTCAGCACCATGATCACAGTCATAATTCCAAGTTTTCCACCAAAGACAAGTCCCAGTATTGTCACAATACAGTCAAAGCACATACGAACTACTTTAAACGGGACTTTCGGCAAATGGTCGGATATAATAATTGGAATCGCATCATAAGGTGCCGTTCCCATATCTACGTCCATATAAAGTGCTGCCGAAAGAATAAATACAATAATCGCCGGAATGAGTACTCCAATCCGAACCTGCATACTCTGAAATAAGTTTTCCGGAAATACCTGATTCCAGATCCACATAAAAAAATCTGCATAATATCCGATTAAGATCATATTTGCAAGTGTCCCAAAACCAAGATTTTTCCCACCGAATATCACAACGATTACCAACAGTATCACATTCAGCAATGCCTGCCAGTTTCCAAAAGTCATCCCTAATTTCATCGAAATGGCGCGGTTCATCATCGTACATGGATCTGCTCCCAGATCTACCAGTAACAAAAAGGAAAGGGAAAATCCCATACCAAGAACTGCCAGCATTACTGTAACGAACCGTATGCCAAAATGTTTCTTTTGAAAAAATCCCTGCCAAATTTCTTTCATGCTTTTTCATCCCCCAATTTTTCTCATCTATCTGCTACAAAAACCACAGTTCTTCTTTCGTCGTTGAAATCGCTGTCGCTCCTGCATCCAACGCAGCAATAATGTCCTCTTTATCGGAAATCAGACCACCCGCGATCACCGGAACAGACAGCTTCCCTGTCATCTGCCGAATAACTTTCGGCATCACTCCCGGCATCAGTTCTACACAATCCGGGCGTAGTGCTTTTGTGCATTTTTCCACATTTTCATAAGCAGCGGAATCAATGACAAAAAAACGGTGCACAGTATATAAGCCAAGTTCTTTTGCCCGGCGGATCTGCGGCTGCTTGGTGGAAATGATTCCATCCGCCCTCGTTTCTTTCCTGATAAAATCCACACTGATCTCCCGACTGGATAGTCCGTTCACCAGATCCATATGCACAAATGCCAGTTTTCCTGCAGATTTTACCTGATCTATAATTTTCGAAATGGTGCAGACATCCCCAAATAAAATAAAAACAATGCCACTCTCGGACTGACAGCAGTGTGCCAGTCCTTCCAGATCTCTTGCCGCTGCGATCACCGGACAATCTTCTAATTGTTCCCGAAACAAATTCTGAAGCATACCTTTCTCCTGTCCCCTGTTCTCTTTTTCATGCCATATCATATAACTGTTCGAAAACAATCCCTGATATATATTTTTTCCTATCAATCATAAATGAGGAAAAAAATCGCCTCTGACATTTCTTACTGACGCTTTTCTACAATAAACAGATAACTTCCATTTTTCTCCTGAATACAAAATTCCTGAGCCAGACGGAACTGTGGGTGCAGACGAAGCTGTTTTTTCACCAGTCCCATTTCCCTTGAAAAGAAGATCATACGACCATCCTCTGCCAGCACTTCATCGGATTTTTCAAAAAACCTGCGATACAGATCGTCCAGCTCCGGTTTTGACAGATTGCCTGCCGGCAGATCGGTAACGATCTCATCAAATTTATAATCATGCACAAAATCAAAATAATCGCGATTGATATAATTGGTCTGCATACCGGCAATCTTGCTGTTTACTCGCGCTTTCTCGATCGCCTCGCCAAAAGTATCAATTCCGTAAGCATTTCGCGCCGGTACCGCAAATCTGCGTTCCATTAACAAAGTACCCACACCACAGAACGGATCTAAGATCTGCGCATACTCTTTCAGATATGGTTTTGCCAGTGCCATCAATCCTGCTGCCATCATTGGTTTCATGCTTGCTGCCACATAATATCTGCGATAATCAAAACGATGATCCGGCAGTGTATACAGTTTTAATAACGGTACAAATCCGCCCTCACGATGCTGTAACAGGCGCAATTCCACTTCATAATGCGAAGTAGAGTTGATCAGGTTTCGCTCAAAAGCTCCTTCTATCGCTGTTGCCATACGTTTTGAAAAAATGCTTCGCTCTTCTAACGACATGGCACCGGATACTCCGATCCTGAAGCAAAATGGGACATCACCTTTGTGTGTCTCTGCTAAAATCTGCATCAGATCGGATTCTGCCAGCTGCGCTGCCAGTGTTTCCGGATCTGCGGAAAGCACGTTACCCTCTGTCTGCGTGTGAATCACAAACAGTAATTCCTGAATTGTACGGATTTTCATGACTGTTTCAAAATCAGGCACAATGGTACGCACACCGGATTTTAATACTTTTTTCTTTCCAGTCACTTCTTCTGCCAGTGCATCACGAAATGCCGGAATGGTCAAAAGCAGTACCTCGCTGGAACGGTTCCATCCATTAAAGGTATGTTTTTTCACACCTTTTTTCTGCAATAAAAGTTCCTGCAGCGCACGGATCTCTGCCTGCACATGTTTCTTTTCTTCTTCCGGCGCATCATAAGCAACCAGCTCCTGCAGACGCACCTCTAACTGTGGCAGATACTCGCTGCAGTCGATCATGGATAATGCCTGCACATAGGCTTCTTTGACAAATAATTTATCTTCTTCCTCATAGGCATCCATCAGTACATCCAGCGCATCCTGACAATGCAATTCTCCAAGGATCAATGCTGCATTTTTCCGTACCTTCGGATCCTGATCCACCAGACACTTCATGATCTCATCCAGACGGTTGCCTGTCATGGTGAGAAACACCTTTTTCTTTGCGTCATCCTTCAGTTCTTTTTTCAGAGCGATCAGACTTGCTCTGCGATCGATTCCTTTTTTTATTTTTTCATAAAGATCTCTCATCCGTTTTCATCTCCCGTCTTGTAAACTTGCAGATAAGTATCTACATCTTTTTTAAACTGCGCCCACGCATCTTCATGTTCCACATAATAGAGCGGACACAGTTTTCCAGTTACATCATAATGCCGGATCACATCTTCCGATGTCAGTCCAAATTTTGCACAGAGCCATGCGGTCAGTTTGATCACCGAATCATACGTTGCCTGTTCAAAAGAACCGTCCTCGTTTTTATAACAACACTCGATAGAAATCGTATCGCTGTTGCGGTCATTGGATGCATAGGCAATCTCCGCAGTTGGAATACACTGCACAATCTCACCTTCCAGTCCCACGACAAAATGAGAACTTGCCTTTGTCGTATGCGTATCTTTCAGATTTTCAAAATAATTGCGGTTTGCAATGGCAGTTGCGCCGGGGTTTGCCGTATAGTGAATGACAATGCCATTTACTTTTTCCAGCGCTGTGCCCGGTCTGGAATATGGATTGACCGTCAAAAGTTCCACGTCCAGTTCCGGTCTGTTTTCATCCACTTCGGACAAGGTTACCGGACTGTCTGCACTGACCGCTTTGTTTTTCTGATGTCTGGTCACACCCACGATCACCAGCAATACCAACGCCAGTAATCCCAGTGCCATCCATACCCTTGACATATCGTATCTTTTTCGTCTGCTTTTCCGCTTCTTTTTTCTTCGCGGTGCGTTCTTTTGTACCTTCTTCTGTGCTGCCATATGTTTTGATTTCCTTCGACTCTATGTCAAACAATTTTTGCTTATTGTGAAATAGCACGATCCCTTTTTTCAAATACAATTCAAAATATCATGAACAAAAAAAGTTCATGATCAACATTTTGCCAATCATACCAATATATTGACTTGTTTGCGCTCATTGTATCATACATATTACTTGTTTTTTGTAAAATAGGTTCTTGCAAGTTCCAATGTCCGCGCTAACTGCTCCTCTGTATGTTCCATGGAAATAAATACTGCCTCAAACTGCGCCGGAGCCAGATAAATGCCATGATTCTGCATGTAATTGCAGTAATCTGCATATGCCTTTGTATCCGATGTCTGTGCACTTTCATAATCAACAACTTCCCTGTCTGTAAAAAACAGGCTTCCCAGTGAAGTAATATGGTTGACATGATAGCCTCTGCCGCTCTCATCCACAATTTTCTGCAATTCCTCGAAAAACCGGTCAGATTTCTGATTTAGGGCAGCGTAGGCTTCCGGATGTTCTTTTAAGTAAGAAAGCTGTGCAATACCCGCTGCCATTGCCACCGGATTACCGCTTAAAGTTCCTGCCTGATACACAGCACCCACCGGAGATACCATTTCCATGATTTCTCTGCGTCCGCCATATGCGCCAACCGGCATACCTGCGCCGATGATTTTTCCAAATGTGGTCAGATCCGGTGTCACGCCAAAATAGCCCTGTGCACCGTCTGCCTGCATACGAAATCCGGTAATGACTTCGTCAAAGATCAGCAATGCGCCATATTTGTCACAAATATCACGAAGTCCCTGCAAAAATCCCGGCTTTGGCGGTACGGTTCCCATATTTGCACCAATCGGCTCTACCAGAATCGCTGCGATCTGTTCTCCATAGGTGTCAAAGCAATTCTGCACGCTCTCCAGAGAATTATAATCTGCGGTGATCGTATCTGCGGTGCAGCCTGCCGGAACACCAAGGGAACCCGGAACGCCCGCGGTCATAACGCCGGAACCTGCCTTTACCAGCAACGCATCCGAATGACCATGATAGCAGCCATTGAATTTAATAATTTTATCTCTGCGTGTAAAACCGCGCGCCACACGAACAGCACTCATCACTGCCTCGGTGCCGGAATTTACCATACGCACCATTTCGATGGACGGCACCATGCTACAGATCAGTTTTGCCATATCCACTTCTATAGATGTCGCTGCTCCATAGCTTAAACCGCGTTTTGCATACTCCATCACCGCATCCAAAACCAGCGGATGATTATGTCCTAAGATCATCGGGCCCCAGGAACCGATAAAATCTATGTACTCGTTGCCGTCCTCATCCCACATCAGCGCTTTGTCCGCTTTTTTGATAAAACGCGGGGTAGAACCGATAGAACCAAAGGCACGAACCGGTGAATTCACGCCACCCGGAATGTATTGAACTGCTTCCTGAAAAAGAGCTTCTGATTTTTTGATCTCCATTATCCGATTCTCCCTTCATCCATGCATTTTGCCAGTTCTTCTGCAAAATAGGTAATGTAAATATCTGTTCCCGCGCGGTAAGCAGCGACTGCCATCTCACACATGATAGAAGTCTCATCGATAAATCCCGCCGCTGCGGTGGTTTTTACCATGGAATACTCTCCGCTGACGCTGTATGCTGCCACCGGAAGATCTGTTATATCTTTTACTTCGCGAATCAGATCGCCGTAAGCCATAGCAGGTTTCACCATTACAATGTCTGCGCCCTCGATGACATCCTGTTCTACTTCTTTTAACGCTTCTCTGCGGTTGTGATAATCCATCTGATAAGTTTTGCGGTCACCAAAAGCCGGTGCGGAATCTGCCGCATCCCGGAACGGACCATAAAAAGCAGACGCAAATTTTGCAGAATATGCCATGATCGGTGTATTGATATAACCGTTGGCATCCAAAATGTGACGGATCGCGCCGACTCTGCCATCCATCATATCAGAAGGTGCTACCATATCTGCACCAGCCTGAACCTGGGATAAAGCCGTTTTCTGTAACAGTTCCAATGTTTTGTCATTATCTACATCATGTCCGCAAAGTACACCACAATGACCATGAGAAGTATACTCACACATGCAGACATCTCCGATCATATACAGATCCGGAAACAGTTCTTTTGCCTTACGAAATCCCTGCTGCACAATGCCATCCTGCGCATAGGCACCGCTTCCAAGCTCATCCTTGTGATTCGGGATTCCAAAGAGCATCACGCCACCGATTCCGGCTTTTGTCAGTTCTTCTAATTTTTCACCCATGCGGTCCACACTGTAACGGTACTGTCCCATCATGGACGGGATTTCTTCTTTGATATTGGTTCCTTCTACAATAAACATCGGATAGATCAGAGAGGATTTATCCATTCTGGTCTCCCGTACCATTTTTCTTAAATTTGCGCTTGTCCGCAATCTGCGCGGACGATTGATCATTTCCATTTTTACTTTCCTCCTGCAGTCTATGTTCGACCGCTTTTCTCTCAACATTTTTATCATTTTCCCATAAAAATGCAGGAACGAATTTTATATAAAAAGTTATAATACTTTATTTTCCATCAGACTGAGATGAACAATTTAAAATTGTCTGTACCAGATCTTCAACGGTTGCCGATTTCGCGGTCACACAGGAAATCCCTGCTTTTTTTGCTTCCTGCGCGGTCTGTTTTCCGATACAGATGCCCTGCACATGACTCAGATCCGTATCCGGTACATTTTTTACAAAGCCCCGAACCGTAGATGCACTGGTAAAAACTACCATGCAGCCTTCTTCCACCAGCTTCGGTACATTCACCCATTTCTGCTCTTTCTCTATGGTATCATAAATCGGCAAATCTGCAATCGTAACTTTTTTCCTTTTCTGAATCTCCCGGATCAGTTCCTGACTGCCGTTTCTCACCCGCGGAATCAAAATATGATTGCCGTCTGCACAGGCTTCCCCAATGCAGATGCCAAGATGTGCCGCATCGTACACCTCCGGAACCAGATCTGCAAAAACGCCATGCAGTTGCAGTTCTTTTGCTGTTCCCGCTCCTAAAGCTGCAATTTTTGCTCCGGCAAATCTTCGGATATCGATTTTTTCTTTTTTTAACTGATCAAAAAAGCAATTTACACCAGACGGAGAGGTAAATACCACATATTGATAATCATTTAACAGTACATCAGACAACTTCTGAGCCATGTCTATATGCATCTCTGCCTTTTGGTTCTCATTTTGTGTCTCGGTATCTTCAACATTTTTCTGTATCCATTTTTCTGTTATATCACATTCATTCGAAAAATTATCATTGGGATGAATCTCAATGGTCGGCAGTTCCAGCACTTCTGCCCCAAGGCTCCGTAACCGTTCTGCCAGCGCCCGGCTTCGCTCCCGCGGTCTTGTAACAATAATTTTTTTACCGAACAGTGTTAGTTTTTCATACCAGTTAAATTCATCTGAGAGTCCACAGACTTCTCCCACAACGATGACTGCCGGTGTTTCCATTGGATTTTTTTTCACTTCTTCCGGCAGTTTTTCCAGTGTACTCACGATCCGTCTCTGTTTTGCTGTCGTTCCCCGGCTTAATAATGCCGCCGGTGTTTCTTTCGCTTTTCCGCCGTTGCATAATCCCTGACAAATATCTGTCAATGCGGAAACGCCCATCAGAAATACCAGTGTTCCTTCCAGTTTTGCCAGCGTGGTAAAATCCAGATTCAGCGGTTCGTCTTTTTTCTTATGTCCGGTAATGATATGCACACTGGACGCATAATCTCGATGCGTCACCGGAATGCCGTTGTAAGCCGGTACAGAAATGGCAGAGGTCACCCCCGGTACTACTTCGAATGGAATGTTGTGTTTTGCCAGCAACTCCAGTTCTTCGCCGCCGCGTCCAAACAGGAACGGATCTCCACCTTTTAAGCGCACCACGCATTTTCCTTCCTGCGCTTTTTTCAAAAGCAGCTCATTCATCTGCTCCTGCGGCATGGTATGATTACCGGAACGTTTTCCGGCATCGATTTTTTCTGCTGCTTCCGGCATCATCAGCAGGATACTCTCTCCCACCAGCCGGTCATACACGACGACTTCTGCCTGTTCCAGCACACGCTTTGCTTTTAACGTCAAAAGTTCCGCATCGGAAGGTCCGGCGCCCACCAGCCAGACTTTTCCTTCTTTTTTCTGTTCCATTTAGCGCTCCTCCTGTGCTTTTCCTTCTGCCTGCAAACGACGTGCCAGATTTCTGCCAAAATTTTCTGCCAGATTACATGCATTTGGTTTAAAAACAACTTTTTTGTGATCTGTACAATCTGTAGGATCTATAGAATCTGACAAATCTTTCTGAAGCAGATTTTCTTTTGCCAGATAAATAAATTCCGTTTCGATGACACTTTTCCCGGTAGCTTCCACATAATAAAGTCCTCGCAGCGTCAGTTTTCCATCCTCCGCAATCGTTGCATGCGCTGCCACCGGAGAGGAACATCCTCCGTCCAGTTCCCGGATAAATGCCCGTTCACAAAGGGACGTGATCCGGCTTGCTTCGGAACAAAATAGTTGTAAAAATGCATAATTTTCACCGATACGTCCCTGTAACGCCAACACGCCCTGTCCGGCAGCCGGAATCATTTCTTCTACCGAAAAATATCGGGTAATCCTGTTTTCCAATCCCAGTCGTTTTAATCCTGCTGCTGCCAGAATCGTTGCAGAGAACTCCCCGGAATCCAGTTTTGCCAGACGTGTCTGTACATTTCCACGAATCGGTGCAAAGGTTGCCTGTGGATACAATTTCTGAAACTGCAACATCCGGCGCTGACTCGAACATCCCACCGGTTTGGAAAAATCCAGCTCTTTCACACCGTCTGGCAATACCAGTACATCCCGCGGATCTTCCCGCTTGGAAAACCCGATCAGCGGCAATTCAGTCGGAATTTCTGCCGGCATATCTTTCAGACTGTGTACCGACAGATCACTGCGCCCATCCAGCAATGCCGCATCCAGTTCTTTCACAAACAATCCTTTTCCGCCAATCTTATCTAATGTACGATCCAAAATTTTATCACCGGTAGTTTTCATGGTAACAAGCTCCGGCTCGTATTCCGGGCACTGATTTCTGATATAATCCATCACCATCTCGCTTTGAATCACAGCCAGACGGCTCTCTCTGCTTCCGATTCGAAATTTTTTCACTGTTATTCCTCCACATTGTTATAATCTACCGTTCCAAGTATTTCCCGGATTTTTGCACTTACCTCACGCACTTTTCCATGATCGTTATTACAGGAATTGATTCCTGCCACAATATCATCTTCTTCCACCAGCGCCGGAAACCGAAAATCACACAGTGCTTGGTCGGATGCTACATTCACCCAGATATGATGCTTTTTACACTCTTCCCAGACTTCCAGATCCGCTTTTTCGTCCCCGGTCGCCGTCAGCACCAGTTCATAACCTCTGGTCATGCCATGCATAAACGGACTGCGGATCAGCTCCAGCCGCTTTCTGCCATACTTCTGCTGTAACTGTAAAAACTCCATCCGAATCTCCGATGCAGTCACCGTTACATCCGCGCCAAACCGCAGCAGGCTTTCTGTTCTGCGCAGGGCAATATTTCCTGCTCCCACCTGCAATACTTTTTTCCCTGTAATATCTACAAAAAATGGAAAATATCTGTGATCCATCCCTTTTTCTACTCCTTTTTACTCCTCTTTCCATACTTTTTCCAATGCAGCCAGACATTCCCTCATCACGTCCGTATCTGCATGATCCCGCAATCCAAACAACATCTTCTGAAATACTTTCTGCGATGTCTGTTCCACGGCATCTGCCAGCTGTCGACACTGACTGGCATCCAATTTCATCTGCTGAAACGTTCTTCCCATCCGCCAGCTTACATCCTGCGCTGCTAGTGCACCAAACTTTTGAATCTGCGGCACCATATCCCGACATTCATACCAGGAAACAAATGCTGCCAGTTCTTCTTCTGCCAGCAGGTTTGCCGCCTGTAACTGCTCCTGCTGCCGCTCAGACAAACCGATGCCACCCTGAAAATCATCGATGTCATAGACTTCTGCCCATGAAAGTTCCCGGATTGAGGTATCAATGTCCCTTGGCACTGCCAGATCCACAAAAGTGATCGGATGCTCCAGCTTCCATTTTTCCAGTTCCACACGCTCTAATGTCACATTTGGGCTTGCTGTTGCCGATACTACATACCGGCATTCCGGAATTTTGTGATAGCGTTCCCCGTAATGAATCCGGGCACAGCCTTCCGGAATCCGCACTTCTCCGCTGTGATACTGTCGAACCGTTACCGTTACATTTGCGCCCCGCTCCTGAAACGCCCGTGCCGTCAGCCGTCCCATTTCACCATTTCCGATCACAAGACAGTTTTCTCCGGCAAACTGATACCCCTGACGGGCAAGCTGTGTCAGTGCTGCATCAATCGTTGATGTGTTTCCTTTTGGAATTGCCACCTGTGTTTTGATCTTTTTGCCCGCTGTCACTGCCATACGAAACAGTGTTTTTAACACCGTATCCGCAAATTCACCACTTCGGGCAAATTCCAGCGCATCGCCTACCTGCGTCAGAATCTGATCTTCCCCGATGATTTTCGATTTCAGTCCCGCGGTCAGCAAAAAAAGATGCCGCACCGCGTCTTCTTCAGTTCGCACCGTAAAAAGTTCCCGTAGCCGTTTTTCTTCTTCTCCGGAAATCTGTTTACAGTGGCAAATAATCCGGTAAAGATCCGGCTCTGCCTTCGCATCCAGAGACACATACAGCTCCATCCGGTTACAGGTAGACAGCAACACGCAGCCGTCCACGCTTTGCTGCCGGACGACTGCCTCCATCAGTTCTTTTTGTTTTGTCTTTGTAAAGGAAAATAATTCCCGTTCTTCCACAGATGCTCTGCTGTGGTCAATTCCTATCATCTGTATGTTTATCATGATTTCTTCATTCCTCTGCTGCTGTCAAGATCATATAATAATGCGTTGCAGATTGCTGCCGCCACGTTGCTTCCGCCTTTTCTGCCTCTTGCGATGATATAAGGCACATCGGTTTCCATGATCAGTTCCTTTGCCTGCACCACATTGACAAAACCGACTGGGACACCGATGATCAGTGCCGGTGCAAGTTTTCCTTCTTCGATCAGTTCATACAGACGGATCAGCGCTGTCGGTGCATTTCCTATGGCAAAAATCAGCGGTCCCGGTAGGGATGCTGCCTTATCCATGCTTGCTGCGGAGCGGGTAAAACCATGTTGTCTTGCCGCCTCAGCTACATCTTCATCTGAGATAAAATTGCAGGCTTTTCCGTACAGATTTTCCAATGTTCGTTTGTTAATACCGGACCACGCCATCTTCGTATCCGTCACGATCGTCGCACCTGCCCGAAGCGCTTCCTTTGCCTTTTCCACCGCATGTTCCGAAAAAGTAAGGGTATCTGCATATTCAAAATCTGCCGTCGTATGAATGACACGTTTAATGATGTGCGCCTTGTCTGCCGGCAATGTAATTCCTTTTTCTGCCAGCTCCTGACCGATGATCTCCATACTTCTCTTTTCAATATCCATTGGTTTTACATGTTCAAACTCCATGGTGTTCTCCGCTGCTCCTTTTTCTATCACAATTCAAGTCTCACGTGCGTGCGACTTGAACTAAATGTATTTTTATCTTAATATTCAATGCCCTCTCTGGCAGTAATTCCGCGTTCAAAGGGATGTTTTATTTTTCGGACCTCTGAGACATAATCTGCATATGCCAGCAATTCCTCTGCCGGATCACGTCCGGTCAAAACAACTTCCAGATTCTGTGGACGCTGCTCCAGAAACGCAAGCAGACGCTTCCGATTGATCATTTCTGCCCGATATGCCGCACAGATTTCATCCAAAACCAGCAGACCATATGCTTCCTCTGTCGCGCGTCGAAGTGCTTCTGCCAGATAATGGTCATAATATGCCCTCGCCTGCCGCTTTGTTTCCTCATCCATCCGAAAGGTAAATCCGAATTTTTTTTCTACAGAATATACGGTAATCTCCGGAATCTGTTTTAAAATCCGAAGTTCTGAGGAAGTCCCATCTTTTAAAAACTGGGTAAACAGCACTTTACCGCCGTTTCCGGCAAACCGTACTGCCAGTCCTACCGCCGCGGTGGTCTTTCCTTTCCCGTCACCGGTATAAATATGTACACAACTTTCTGCCACTTTTTCGTCCTCCACATTTATATCATCAAACAGACCATAAAGCGGACATTCGCAATCCGCTTTCGCTACTTGCTCATGAACGCAGTCGCTTT
>ERZ838118.1591-NODE-1591-length-27055-cov-8.786741_pt1 | contig 27055 bp, 27 predicted proteins | sample MGYA00519863_ERZ838118 | MGnify/ENA primary metagenome ERZ838118 (study PRJEB31850, sample SAMEA3708827) | human gut metagenome | biome: human gut; feature: human-associated habitat; material: faeces | place: China | collected 2014 ...
GCTCGTCCATAATGAGCCGCAGGCCGCTCCATTTGATGAAGGACACCAGCATGTCGATCCGGTCGGCCGAGACGATTTCCTTTTTGAGCTCTGTAAACATCTGCGGCTCATGCACAGCCCCGGTGAAAAGTGAGCTTTGTGCGATGGAGGTTTCCGGACGGATGATCTCGGCCCTTTCGTCCAGTGCCAGCACATTGTTTTTCTTATCAAAAAGTGCAAGAAGCTGCTCCGCACGCTCTGCAACGGAAAGCGTGTCGAAGTCAGCTTCTTTTGTTTCAGTCATAATGGTGGACACAATGCGGTTGACAAGCTCGACCTGAGAAGTGAGATTGCCGCCATTGTCTTTCACGTTGTTTAGCCCCTTTTCAACGATCTCGGCAACATATTTTGCTAATACTTTAGACGCTTCCGCACTATCAATAGGCGCAGTTTGAGAGAGCTTGTCCGTTACGGAAAGCTCTGTATCCAGACCCTTATTTATGATTTGCTCGTAAAGTCCGTTGTGTAGCATTCATATACTCCTTTGGTAGAAACAGCATTTATCCAAAGGACAAACTATTTGTTCTGACATGACTGGCCCTTCATGTTACTTATCGATTTCCGGGACAAAATCCATAATATCGTTTGGTCTCACATCAAGCGCGATACAGATTGCGCCAATCACGTCGGTGGTTATATCCTTATCGTTTGCCAGCTTGTACATCTGATAATGGGTGATGCCGGCAGCTTCTTCCAGATCTTTCTTTTTCATATTCCGATCAACAAGAATATGCCACAGCTTCTTATAACTAACAGCCATTTTGAATCTCCTTTATGGGCTATTTGGTGTCGGGTACAATAACATGAATATAGCATATCACGATTCGACCGAGAAAAAAAGAATATGATAAGAATTTCAAACTTTTGATAGGCACAAAAATGTTATGACTGATTTGACGGTTGCGTATAATTGCCGATATCGGCGAAATCAGAATATTATTTCATCATCAAATCTTGATATTTTGCCGATAATGTGCTATACTATCCCTGTGCAGAAAGTGAGGGATCTCTATGAAATATATTTCTGTCGCGGAAACGGCGAAAAGGTGGGGCGTTTCCGAACGCAGCGTGCGAGGGTACTGCGCCGAGGGAAAAATCGACGGTGCATTTCTGACCGGAAAGACATGGAATATACCAGAAACCGCGGAGAAGCCCGATCGCATTAACAAGAAAACCGATACACCAAAGACCCTTCTTGAGGTGCTGAAGGCCGAGAAAGCGGCGAAGCTGCACGGCGGCATTTATCATAAAATCCAAATCGATCTGACCTATAACTCCAACCACATCGAGGGCAGTCGCCTCACACACGATCAGACGCGCTATATCTTTGAGACGAACACCATCGGCGCATCGGACGGGACGGTCAAGGTTGACGATGTGGTCGAGACCGCCAACCATTTCAAGTGCATTGATATGGTGATCGACAATGCCAATTATGCTCCGAGCGAGGCGTTCATCAAGCAGCTGCACGCCGTTCTGAAAAACGGAACTTCCGATTCACGCCTCGATTGGTTTGCCGTCGGGGATTACAAGAGACTGCCCAACGAGGTCGGCGGCATGGACACAACTGCGCCCGAGAATGTCGGCGTGGAGATGAAGAAGCTGCTTGCCGAGTACAACGCTATCACGCGCAAAACCTTTGACGATTTGCTTGACTTTCACTACCGCTTTGAGCGCATCCATCCATTTCAGGACGGCAACGGCAGAGTCGGGCGCCTGCTCCTTTTCAAAGAATGTCTGCGGAACAGCATCGTGCCGTTTATCATTGAGGACGACATCAAGATGTTCTACTACCGTGGCTTGAAGGAGTGGCAGAATGAGCGCGGCTATCTGCGTGATACTTGTCTAGCTGCACAGGACAGATTTAAGAAGTATTTGGACTATTTCCGAGTCCCGTATGACAAATAAGCAAATCCGCCCCTGTGCGATACAGAGGTGGATTGCTTTTTCGTAATAAACCCGTGCGTCTATGCCGTAAAAATGTAGGATTTTCAATGTGGTTTCGGGTGTTGCTCACACTTCCGTATCACGCTTTCGGACCATAATTACCAAACGGTATAGATGCGCCTGAGAAAACTCAAGCGCATCAACCGTTTCCGGGCTTTTTGAGCCCGGATTTTTTTGTAGGCAAACATAGATGCCAAATGCTTTGATCGGGGAGTAGAGGTGATTTGAACCTCAAATTCTCTGCATTCTGAATCAAATATTCCATAGAATGCCATGTGGAGAGAAAAATATGGCATAATTCTGTAAAGTCAATATTCATAAAGTTTGAGGCCCCGGTTTGTTGATCTTGATAAGTCAGCAAGCTGGGTGTTTTTTGCGTTCTTAATAAAAATAACAGCCTCGGCTGATCATATAGATATTCTTTCCGGCCCCTGCATTCGTCTTTTTCTGATGAATCTACGATGGCCGGGGAGCCTCTGCTTTTCGAGAGTTGCGCTGCTGTTAGAAGAACAGCTTGTGGTATTACTGCCAGAACTTTTGGACGTTGAAAGAGCTTTATTTACAGTTAGAATTATCAAATTTTGGGACTTTTTCTGAGCTTTATTTTGACGGTAGCATCATAGTGATGTCACAATACACCCAAACGGTTGTAGGGGTAGTGTTTACCCCTACTTGGCTGATTGGACCACAATAGGAGTGGAAACTACCCCTATTGTTTATTAAACTTCTGCACAAAAGCCTTTGGCGATTTCGCCAAAGGCTCACATGTTTACAAACTTTTTTCTTAATTCAGAAAAAGGTCAATTTGATATGTTAAAAGCGGCTTTGGTGAATTCATCAAAGCCGCTCTCCCCATCCGGTAGGCGCACTGATCCCTTGGCCCATGCTGCACTTTGCCGTTCTACCCGACCCGGTTCCTGGCCCAGCTATCTTGGTTGACGCTGCGCCGTGTTTTCATCCCTTGACTAGCTCGACCCGCTATGGTGGGCATCTTGGCTAGTTTCCCCGGAAAGATATCTGGTCGGACGGTCATTCAATTCAGTTCCCGGCGAAAGCAGTAGCCGGGATGACGATAATGAATTGATTTCCGCCGCCAAACATCCTTCCGGATGGACGGTTCTCTAAAATAAAAAAGAGCTTATTGATGACTATCGATTTTGCTGTACCTGGATACAACAATTTCCTCACAGGGTAACCCTGCGAGCGACGTCCTCAATAAGCTGTAAAGTACTTGTCCAATATGGACTTACTGTATAACATTTATCGTCGAGGATAATTGTAATTTATTTGTAACCAAACGTCAAGAGAAGAATACAAAATATTTATAAAAATAGCGATATCTGGGCCAACGACAATGCACATCCCAATCTGGTGGGCTTCTACAGACTTCAATTATCAAGTATGGAAAAATCTCATGGCTGAATTGCAATAATCACAATTGAAAAAAATACATAGGCCGCATGCAATTTTTCAATTTTACAGTCGAAAACGGCAATGGTATATTGAAAACAAGATTTGTGTAGTTTCTGCATGATTGAGTCTCATAACCAGAAGGAGGAACTATGGACAGAACAATTCAGACAGATGTGCTGGTCATCGGCGGCGGACAAGCTGGTTTCTTTGCGGCCATGAAGGCACAGGAACAAGGCGTGAAGGTCACAATGGTGGATAAGGGCTATGCCGGAAAATCCGGACAGTCCCAGAACATCACCTGTATGATCTACTTCGATCCCGTCAAAAATGATTTAGCAAAATGGATGGCAGAAGGACCTCTGGCCGACGAGTACCTTGAAAACCGGGATTGGGTCGAGGTCGTCTATCGTGAAAGCAAGGATCGCTGGGATGACATGGCCAAATGGGGCATGAAGTCTTGGCGGTACGACAAGACTGGAAATGCGTATCTGGCACCGATCAACGGCTCAGATGACGAACGGTGTCCCGGCGAACCGGAGGAGGATGTCATCACAAACTACTTAATCCACAACCGGTATCACTGGCGTCTGCGCAGTCTTTTTCAGAACAACGGCGGAACCATTGTGGATCGTGTCATGGTAACCGACCTGATTCAGCAGGACGGACACATTGCCGGTGCCATTGGGTTTTCCCCCGATGACGACGATACATACATTTTCCAGGCAAAAGCCATTGTTTTGGCAGCTGGAAACGGCGGTATCAAGAACTGCGGCATCCGAACCAATACAACTACTGGCGATGCACAGGCGATGGCCTATCGGCTGGGCTGTGCCGTTACCGGTAAGGAGTGGGCGGATCAGCATGGCTCTCGCGGCGATTTCCCGGCCTACCCCTGGACCGGAAATGACCGCAATCCCTATTACAACAAGAATGACGAAACCTGTAAGACCCTTGCCGATCATCTTCCTATGTACAATATTGAAGGGAAGAAGATTGACAGCACCCGGCCCAACCTGAAAGAATTTCACCCGCTGCCGTTCAATGCAATTGCCATGGCCTATGAAGCACATTGCGGCAGAGGGCCTCTCTTCTACAAGGTCGACGGCAATCCTGACACTGCTCCCATGAACCACAACCCCAGCAATGAGCCTCGGGATGAAATAGACGAACAGGCAATGGAACAGGGTATGGTTCGTATGTCTATGGGCCGTGCCATGGGACAATCCTATCACCTATCTGACGGTGTTTGGTCCGACGGCACGGATTGTGAAACGCAGATTCCCGGTCTTTATGCCGCGGGGGACTGCTTGGGTGCCCGCAGTGGATATCCTATGGCCGGTTTTGCAGCAGCCTTCTGTGCGGTATCCGGCGCAAGAGCCGGCACCAATGCGGCAGGCTTTGCCAAGGCATCTGGGGACTTCACGCTGCCTGGCGAAGAAGTTCAGCGGTTGAAAAATATTCTTTGGGCGCCGAAAAAACGGAAGGGCGGATTTACCCCCAAATGGGCGCTGCAAGTGATTCAGAACACCGTTACCCCCTACTGGGTACTTCTCTATAAGCGGGAAGATCGGCTTCAGTCGGCGCTTAACACCATTGAGTTTCTGCGAGATCATGTGATTCCCCAACTTACCGCCAACGACAACCACGAACTGCGGCTGGCCCACGAACTGCGCAACATCATCCTGCACATGGAGATGAAGCTGAAGGTTTCTATGTTCCGGAAGGAAAGCCGCTGGTATCACTACCGGGAGGACTATCCCCTCCGGGACGATGAGAACTGGCTTTGCTGGATCAAGGTACAGGAGGTGGACGGAGAAATGACCATGATCAAAGTCCCCGTCCCCGAAAAGTGGCGTCCGGATCCCTCCAAGCCATATGCGGAACGGTATCCCGTAGCATTTCCCAACGAACCCGCCCTGCTGCCGGATTAAAGGGAGGTTGAGACTATGGCCATCGAACGTATTGATTTGAAAAAATGCATCGGATGCAGAACCTGCCTGAAGGTGTGCAGCTGCGATGTGATCCGGTTGGATGCAAACGGAAAGCCCTATATCAAATACAAGGATGAGTGCTGCCTGTGCCTCTACTGTCAGGAGGACTGCCCCACCGGCGCGATCTATGTATCCCCGCACAAATACGTGAAACAGCTCCAGGCATGGGGCTAAAATACAGAACTGAATTTGAAGGGAGAAGAGAAATGAAAAAAGTACTTGCTATGATTCTTACACTTAGCATGCTCCTTGCGCTTGCGGCTTGCGGCGGGCCAGCAGAATCAGCCACTTCTGCAGCCGCAAGTCAGCAGACAGAAGGAAATCCGTCCAGTACACCGGATTCCCCTGCAGAAAACGAAGCGACTCCCGCACCTGCGGTCAGAACCGTTGATGCCGACAAGGACACACTGATCGTTGGCGGCTTTGGGGAAGTTACCTCCTTTGACCCTTTGACCGAGGGCACCAACACCATGAACATCATTGGCCTTTGCGTCTATGACAAGCTCTACAACATGAATCAGGATGGCAGCCTTGAGATGGAGCTGGCCGAAAGTGTTGAATATGTGGGCGACGATGGGATGACGCTGGAAATTAAGCTGAAGTCAGGAATTAAGTTCCACAACGGCGATGAGCTTACCGCTGAAGATGTTCTTTTCACCATCCAGCGTATGTCTACCAATTTTATGTATTCTTCCCGTGTAGATGCGGCGGACTTTGACAAGGCAACCGCAGAAGGGCTTACTGTTACCATCCCCATGAAGTATTACGATGCGCGCTTTGTTCCCAATCTGACCGGTGAACTGGGCTTTATCATGGACAAGAGCTATGTGGAGCAGGTCGGTGAGGAAGAAGCTGGCCGGAATCCCGTTGGTACTGGTCCCTACACCTTTGGCGAATGGAAAGCCGGAGAAAGCGTTACCTTGAATCGCAACACAGACTACTGGAGTGAACAACCCGACTTTGAGACCATTGTATATAAGTTCTTTACGGAGGATAATACCCGCGTTCTTGAGTTTGAGCAGGGCACATTGGATCTCGCGGTTGTCGAGACGTCTGATAACGTTGACCGTTTGAAGAACGGCGAGGTCCCCGGTGGAATGATCTACACCTGGATGACCAACAAGCAGGGGAACTTTGTCATGAACACAAACAACGAGGCATCCCCCTTCTATGGAAATCAGAATCTTCGCCTTGCGATTGCGCATGCAGTTGACTGGAAAGCCGTTGCCGAGACAATCGGGGGCTCCACGGTTATTGCGGCAGCTTCCTCCATGCCTTCCAACTGTGCGGCTTTCGAGGCACACCCCTATGAGTATGATCCCGAAATGGCAAAGCAGTATTTGAGTGACGCCGGTTATCCCGATGGCTTTGCATTTACTGCTATGATTGCCTCCAATCAGGGCACTGACGTTAAAATGGCAGAGGCTATTAAGGCATACCTGAGCCAGGTCGGCATTGATATGACCATAGAAAGCATGGATCTGTTTACACTGATGGGATATCAGATGAGCGGCGAGCAGGTTGCCGGTATGGTCGATAACACCATTCGTGGCGACGACTTTGAGATTTTCCAGACGTTTGCAGCCGGCAGCGGTAACATGCTCTGCGAGGTTGAAAATGAGGAATTCCAGAAGGCTCTGACCGAGGTTATTTCCGAGCGGGATCCCGGAAAGCGGGTTGGTCTTTTCAAACAAGCACAAGCTGCACTGCATGATGACGCGTCCTACATTCCCATTTATCAGAATGTTGGCTCCTGGGCTTATCAGGACTATGTTAACATGGGCGAGAATTCTGTCCTGACCGCTGAAAAGGTCGTAGACTTTACGAAACTTAGCTTTGCCCGTTAAAGGGCAGCACTTCAGTTCCAGAACGGACCTGCACCGTCCTGGAGCTGAAGCTGCGTTTCCAAAGGAGAGATCACATGATTCGATATACCGTTAAACGCCTTCTTTTAATGATCCCCATCTTAATCGGCGTCATCGTAATTGTTTTCACGATCAATTATTTTTCCACCGGCAGCCCGGCCATGGCGATTTTAGGTACTTCAGCGACCCCGGAAAATATCGCTGCCGTTGAGCATGAGTGGGGGCTGGATCGTCCTTACTTTGTTCAACTTGGAGAGTATCTTGTGAATGTATTTACAAAGTTTGACCTGGGTGTCTCTTATTCCTTCAAGCGGCCGGTTATGGAGCTGATCGGTGAACGCATTGGCGTTACCGTCCTCCTGGGACTGCTGGGTGTTGCCTTTGCGGTTCTCCTGGGTATTCCTTTGGGAATCATCTCCGCCACAAGACAGTATTCTGTCTTTGACTATGTGGCAACAACATTTGCAGTTGTACTGGCCGCCATCCCCAGCTTTTGGCTTGCGCTGATGTTGATGCTCCTGTTTTCCGTACAGATGGGCTGGCTGCCGGTTTCCGGATTGGATACCTGGAGAAACTGGATTCTTCCGGTGGTATCCGTGGGCGCATTTCCGGTGGCCATGATTACCCGGATGACCCGTTCCTCCATGCTGGAGGTCATTCGGCAAGACTATATCCGCACAGCGAAAGCCAAGGGCCTGGGTTCCGGTGTTATCATTTTTCGCCATGCGCTCCGTAATGGCATGATTCCGGTCACGTCGTCCATCGGCCTCATGACCGGCCTTGCCATGACCGGTACCATCATCATCGAAACCATTTTTAACATTCCCGGCCTGGGGACACTAATGAATAACTCCATCAGTAAATATGACTATACGCTGACACAGGGAATCGTACTGATTTGTGCACTCCTGATCTGCGGCACAAATCTGATTACAGATTTGGTCTATGCGCTGATTGATCCAAGAATCCGGGCCCAGTACACGGCCCGCAAGCCAATTTTCAAACGCAGGAAATCCGGTGTAGAGGGGGGATAATCATGGCAGGAAAAAAGAAAAAGCAGGTTGCCAGCGATACCCTGCAGAAACGTTCCCAGCTTGGCGAAATCTGGCATCGGCTGAAAAAGAATAAGCTGGCTATGGTATCGCTAGGGTTCATCGTTATTCTTGTTCTGGCTGTAAGTTTTGCCGATTTCATTGCGCCATATCCCTATGACCAGATTGATCTTGCAAACGCCCTTCAGAAACCCAGCCTCAAGCACCTGATGGGAACCGACGATTTCGGTCGTGACCTTTTCTCCCGCATTCTATACGGCGGCAGAATCTCTCTGTTGGTTGCATTTTGTACCGTTATGATCAGCATTGTAGTCTCTGCGATTCTCGGTGCCGCAGCCGGTTACTTTGGCGGTTGGTTCGATTCCGTTGTCATGCGTGTTGTAGATGTCTTTATGGCGATCCCCGGTATGCTGCTGGCAATTTCCATTGCCGCCGCATTGGGCAGCGGCATTGTGAATACTGCCTTGGCCATTACCATCAGTAATATCCCGGGCCTTACACGTGTGGTGCGTTCCTCGGTTCTTTTACTGCGGGATCAAGAGTATATTCAAGCTGCCACTGCGTTTGGCGGCTCCAACGGTCATATTATTCGCCGTCATATTATCCCCAATACGTTAGCGCCTCTGATTGTGCAGGCTTCTCTCAAGTTTGGGGATGCAATTTTGTCCATTGCTGGTATGAGCTTTATCGGTCTCGGCATTGAACCGCCTACTCCCGAGTGGGGTTCCATTCTCTCCAACGGCAGGGAGTTGATTCGCTCCTTTTGGCCCATTGTCACGTTCCCCGGACTGATGATCGCGCTGACAATGCTCGCGTTCAACCTGTTCGGTGACGGGCTGCGGGATGCAATGGATCCTCGCCTGAAGCAGTAAGGAGGATAACTATGAGCAAGTTATTGGAAGTCAAAAAGCTGACGGTTCAATATACGACAGACGATGCTGTCATCCACGCAGTAAACGGTATTTCCTTTGATATCGAAGAAGGGCAGACGCTGGGCATCGTTGGGGAAACCGGCGCGGGAAAGACCACTACCTGTCTGAGTATCCTGCGGCTGATTTCATCCACCAGCGGCCAGATCCAGGAGGGTGAGATTCTCTTTGAGGGCAATGATATTTTGAAAAAATCTGAGTCCGAAATGCGAAAAATCCGCGGTCAGAAGATCTCTATGATCTTTCAGGACCCCATGACTGCCCTGAATCCCGTAATTCCCGTGGGAAAGCAGATCAGTGAGGTCATACGGAAGCATCAGAAGTGTTCCCGTACCGAAGCCACTGCCCGGGCCGGCGAAATGCTTAATAAGGTCGGCATCGCACCGGAACGCGCCTCAGATTACCCCCATCAGTTCTCCGGCGGCATGAAGCAGCGCGTCGTAATTGCCATGGCGCTCGCCTGAAACCCAAAGCTGCTTCTAGCGGATGAGCCTACCACCGCACTGGATGTGACCATTCAGGCCCAGATGCTGGAGATGATCAAGGAACTGCAGCGGGAATTCCATACGGCAATGATCCTAATCACCCATGATCTGGGCATCGTCGCTGAGACCTGTGACTCTGTAGCTATCATGTATGCAGGGGAGCTGGTAGAGTACGGAACTGCAGAGCATATTTTTGAAGATCCCCTACATCCCTATACCGTTGGGCTTTTTGAGGCAATTCCCAGCATTGACGAAAAGACTGATCGGCTCAAGGCCATTCCCGGTCTCATGCCCGATCCCGCAGATTTACCGAAGGGTTGTAAATTTGCGCCCCGATGTCCTTATTCCACGGAGGAATGCCGAGCGGATATCCCACCATACCGGCAGGTGGAACCCGGTCATTTTGTACGGTGCAACCGCTGCAAAGCGCAGGAGGAGGTAACCAAATGAGCACACTGCTATCTGTGCGGAATCTGAAAAAATACTTTGACACTGCCCACGGAACTCTTCACGCCGTAGAAAATGTTTCTTTTGAACTGGAGGAACGAACAACGTTGGGTGTTGTTGGCGAGTCTGGCTGCGGAAAATCCACGCTGGGCCGAACGATTCTTGGGCTGATCGAACCGACGGACGGGGAAGTGCTCTTTGAGGGCAGGAATGTGGCAGGACTCTCAAAATCGGAGCGGCTTCCTTACCGTCAAAAAATGCAGATCATTTTTCAGGACCCCTACTCATCGCTGGATCCCAGAATGTCTGTCCAGAGTCTGATTGCAGAGCCGTTGATTATCGCAGGCACCTACAAGGATTCCACCGCCCGGAACAAGCGTGTCCAGGAGCTGATGGATACCGTCGGCCTTGCCAGTCGCTTTGCCTATGCATACCCCCACGAGCTGGATGGAGGACGGCGGCAGCGAATTGGAATTGCCCGTGCGCTTGCCCTGAATCCCGGGTTTATTGTCTGCGACGAACCCGTTTCTGCGCTGGATGTGTCCATTCAGGCCCAGATCCTAAATCTGCTTCAGGATTTGCAGCAGAATCTCGGACTCACCTATATGTTCATCACGCACGATCTTGCCGTGGTGAAGCATATTTCCGACAATATCATCATTATGTATATGGGCTCTGTCGTAGAGCAGGCCCCGGCGGATGAGCTGTTTGCCAATCCGCTGCATCCCTATACCAACGGCCTCTTCTCAGCAATTCCCATTCCGAAGCTCCGTGGACGTTCAAAACGAATCATTATGGAGGGCGAGGTTTCAAAGCCGGACGGAAAACCCGGATGCAAATTTGCGCCCCGCTGCCCAAAGGCAACTGAGGAATGTTTTTCCGTAACGCCCACGCTTCGGGATCTGGGCAATGGCCACAAGCTCGCCTGTCATCACCAGGAGAAATAAAATGCACCCGGCTGTCGGAACTATGTAATGCCGCGTACCAAAGCCGGGTGATATTATTCGTCTATACGCTGCTTTCCAATATAGGACAGAAACGTGTCCAGAAGCGGAGTATGATAGTTTCTTCTACTGATGAGAGCAACATATAGCGGCGGAAGCTCTGTCAACGGTGCCGTTTTCAGGTGCCTTGCGGCACGGGAGGAATAGATGACGCTGCCTGTATTTAGGATGGAAACGCCAAGACCGGCCTCCAACCATAGGGAATGGGACTGTAAATCCGGTGCCATCTTAAATTCTGGCGTTACACAGGCACTGGAGATTGTTTTCCGAATCATAGAGTCACTGGGGTGATGGTCCGCAGGAACGATCAACGTTCGTCCATCCACGGAGTGCAGAGAAATGGGGCTATCCCATATTGGGTCATCGTCACGGGCTATTAAAACACTGCCCACTTTTTTTAGGATCAGCACATCCAGTGTTGGATCCGCCGCAGCCTCTTGAGAAACCAAGGTCTCAAAGACATCCAGTTTTCCGTTTTTCAGGGCAGCCATCAGGTCTTTGTGAGACATACGCTGAAGATTCAAGTTATACTGGGGATAAAGATCGGACAGATTTCGCAGCGAGAACAGAAGATCTGTTTCGATTTCCTGGCCATCCAATAAGCCAATTGGGAAAAAGCTGGTCTGGTTGCTACTTAAATCCTGCACACGCATCAGGATATCTTGAACAGATTCCATAATTCCGTCCATTTCTTGATAGAACAGCTCTCCCGCAGGAGTTAAACTCAGGTTGTGGAAATCACGCTTCAGCAATACTACGCCAAGCTCATCTTCCAGAGAAGCAATGCTCCGGCTGAGCGTAGACTGGGTAATAAATAAACTGGAGGCAGCTTTCGTAAAACTCAGGTGTTTTGCTACGTTCAAAAAATAATTGATCTGATTAAAGGTCATCGTATGGTTCTCCTTCGGAAAAACAAAATACGATTATATTTTACTATTTCACACCCATGTTGTCAAACCAATGGGACGATACGTGAGAATAAGGAGGTTCCCTATGCTGGTTGGAAATGTACTGGAAAAGACTACTGCTGAGCAGACTTGGCAGATCTGTGCAGATCGAATTGCCGACTGGGTTCGCAGTCGCTATCTGTACCATATGCAATACGGAGATTCCATGTGGGAGGATACCAACAAGGAAGATCCTGCCACTATGCCCGGGCTGAGAGACGAAGGATTTACCAATGTGGCAGGGCTGGATTATATCTTCAAGTGGTGGGGTGGTAAAGACCCAGAAGAACTTGGTGGCGTTCTGGATGTGATCTGGAAGACCGTTGAGCCGGATGGCAAGGGTGGCGTTGTTTGTTACCGAACGTGGATTAAACTTGCAGAGCGTGACTTTATAATGTCTCTGTGGCACGATGAGGATGCAGCGCGTCAGGCTAATCGCGCAGCATTTCGGGATGCTTTCGCCCTTTGGCGTGTGTTATTTCAAAGCTGATGTTCCGGAGGGCTTGTGTTTGATAGATCAAAAGGTACTACAAGTTTCACGGATGGATCGATCCTATATCAGCTAATTCCTTTTCTATCATTTGCGTGGGTTGTAGTGCCTTTAACTTTGGAAAAGCCCGCACGCCCAAAGTTAAAGGCAGCTATACTTTGACCCATACTCTGGCCCAGAACCGGAAAAAGCACACAGCACACAATGGACGTTCCCTAAGATTTTGCAGCTTTTCACTGCGAAATTCTGTCCATTGTGTGCTGTATTTTCCGTTGTGTCCGTCTATTTTCCGGTGAGACACCCTCATAACCCGAAGGCCGTCGGTTCAAATCCGGCCCCCGCAACCATATCGAGCGGATGTAACTGATTTCAGTTACATCCGCTTTTTTTGCCTAAATGTATTGACAAGGGTATCGTTTGCGAGTATGCTACAACGATTTAGCAGGAAAAGCTAAATGGGCGGCATGGGAAGAGAAAGGATTCACAATATGAAACACGATTTCAAGTTCATATCCAAACATTCCACACAGGTTAAGTCTGCCTATTCTGACCTTATGGAAATTATCAGTCTTGTTCATGATGACTTGCGGAAGCAATACACTTTTCAGCATAAGCCTGTTGGCAGTTACTCTCGAAATATGATAACCTATGATGCAAAATCAAATATCGGTTTCGATTTTGATATCAACATTTATCCCAACGATGAAGAAAATCGCTTCACTGCAAAACAGATTAAATTACTTTTCAAGCAATCATTGGATAAATTTGCGCATCGGTATGGCTACGACTTTGCCGAAGACTCAACTCGCGTCTTAACCATCAAAGTTAAGGACCGAAAAAATTCCCGTATACTTCACAGCGTTGATTTTGCTTTTGTAAATGACTATGAAGACGATGATGGGTACGATTGTCAGGAATACATTCACTATAACAAGAAGCAAAATACTTATTCATGGTCAGAACAGTCTCAAGGATTCTATATGCTTCCAGAACGCTTTCAATGGATAAAAGGCAACGGGCTGAAAGACGAACTGGACGCACTATACATCCGCAAGAAAAATAACAACGATGATCCAAATAAGCACTCCCGTTCATTATTCGCCGAAGCGGTCAATGCTTGTTATAATGAGAATTGTGATGAATAGGTTTTTGTGTCTGGAGCGGGTTTACATCTGCTCCGTTTCTTCTTTCTTAAAAGAATCATCATCCGCGTTGTATCCCTCCGAGAACAGCTCTTTCAGACTGTCCGTCGGCTCGCAGGAAATATACTCTATGGCAACACCCTCGCGGATGTCGGCGGTGTAGTTCGGACGGCACTGCGTGGGATTAATGTCCAGATACCCGACGAATTTGTAGTAGATGACAAGTCGTTGGGTTTTGTTTTTGCCCGTCCCCTGCGTTTCGTACACATCAATGTGGTTAATCAGCTCGTTCAACACCTGTTTGGTCAGCGTCCGCATTTCCATGAACTTGCGTATCGCATGGATGAACTCTTCCCGCTCGTTTTCCTTTTCGCCCATTTCGGTCAGCTTCCTGCGCAGCTTCAGAATCTTCTTTTCCAGCTGCTCACGCTCATCGGAATATTCCTGCGAAAGAACACAGTAGTTATCCTCCGAGGTCTTGCCGCTGAGCTTGTCCTCATAAAGCGTTTTCAGTAGCTTGGGAATGATCTCAATACGCATTTCTGACTTGCGCAGCTCGGACTGAACTGTTTTCTTTTCACTCTCTACCTGCTTAATGCTTCTGCGGGCAAGAATTTCGGCAAAGCGGTTTTCATCGGCTATGAGGTATTCCGCAAGCCTCCTTAGCTCCATTTCCACCACCGCTTCCACCGCATCCGCACGGATGTAGTGGCGGGTGAGGCAGGTACCGCGGTAGTCCTTCACATAGTTGGAGCATGAAAAGTAATGAATGTCCCTGTTCTGCGTGTTGGTGTGGTACCAGAGCTTGCTGCCGCAATCCGCACAGCGGAGGATGTCGCAGAATATGCTCTTCGGACCGTTTATCTCCTTCGGCGCGCGCTGGTGCGTGCTTTTCAGCCTTTTCTGCACCTTTTGATAGGTGTCACGCAAGATGATTGCCTCGTGCCTGTCTTCAAACACCATCCAGTCCTCTTTGGGGTTGTCAATACGGCGGTGGTTTTTGAATGACTTGGAGCGCGTTTTGAAATTCAGCACATCGCCGCAGTATTCTTGCCGCGTCAGGATACCGTGGATGGTGCTCGATTTCCATTTGTACGGATTCGGCTGACTTTTCTTGCCGCCGCGATTGATGCCTTTAGACGCCCAGTATGCCGTACAGTTCAGGTGCTGCTCCTCCTGCATGATTCTTGCAATGGTGTCCTCACCGTTGCCGTCTAGATACAGCTTGAAAATCTCCCTAACGACCGATGCGGCCTCCGGGTCGATGATCCAGCACTTCTTGTCCTGTGGGTCTTTTACATAGCCGTATGGGGGTTGGGAGAGCGGCTCGCCGGCCCTCCCTCGTGTATTGTGCGCAGACCGCACCTTGCGGCTGATATCCTTGGCATACAGCTCGTTCATGATATTCTTGATGGGGATAAAATCGTCCATATCCGTTGCCCCGTCAACGCAGTCCACATTATCGTTGATGGCGATAATGCGGATGTTGTGGTCGGGAAAATAGTTTTCGGTGTAATACCCCACCTGCAGATATTCACGCCCGAAACGGGACATATCTTCTTGTGTCAAGTAGGGACTAAAAAAATTTTGAGAATTTACAAGCCGTTCATAGGTGGACAACCACCCGTGAACGGCTTGAGTTTTCTCTATGCTCTTTTGCCGTTCTTTGTGCGACGTTTCTTATACGCCGCTTCAAACGCCTCCATCATCGGAGTGACCGGAAGCTCGTTGTCAGGCTTGGACAGATACTCGAACCGGATGCCGTTCTCCCGGAACTTTCGCTCAAACCTCATGAAAGAGGAAGTGTCCCGGCTGATTCGCGAGGTGTCGCGGGTGAGGATCGTACCGATGTCCTGACGCTTTGCTTCGTTCAGCAGGAAGTTCATGATACCTTCCGTATGGACGCCGGAGATGCCGTCTGCCGCCACAGCAGCAGCCACCTCATAGCCTTTGTCCTTCGCATAGCGTTCCAGCTCTTCCCGCTGGTCTGCTGCCGCGAGCTGATCCGCACAGGCAACGCGGATATAAAGAAATACTTTCATTTGGCTTCTCCTTCTGATGTAGTGAGGAAGTCCTTGAACTTCCAGACGATTTCTATGTTGTCAAGATCGTAAATGTAGACCGCAGAAATGAATGCGTGGGTCAGCTCATAGGTCAGAGCTTTGCAGTCAGCGTACTGATCGCAGACAGCATCCAGCTTTTCATCTGAACAGGCGGTCTCGGAGTCAAGCTCCTTCATCCGCTCGTAACTGCGCTGGATTACTCCATCGTTTTCAGCAATCTTCACATCCGCTGCCGCCTTCTGCTGAATGTACGCCTCCTTCGTGATGCTTCCGGCTGCATACTTCTCGTAGAGCCTCAGCTTGGACGCCTTGTGCTGCTCGTTCTGCTTTTGCAGAGTGCGGATTTTATCAGCACATTCCTTGATGGCAGATTTCCGCAGATCACCGACTTCGCGGTTCTGTATTGCTTCCTTCTGTGCCAAAGCAAGAAACTGAGTAAGGGCATGGAAGACAACCTTCTCAATATCCATTTCCGGAAAGCTCCTGCCAACCGGGCAGTCTGTGTTTCCGTTGTTGACCGAGTGAATGCACTGGAAGTATCGAATGCCAGCCTTGTTCTTTCGGCGTGTCATAGCACGTTTACAGTTACCGCAGCGGACGAGTCCCTTGAGCGGATAGTCATGCTGCTTGCGCGTGGGATTCCGACCTCCGCCTCGAATGACCTTCTGAGCAAGCTCAAAGTCTTCCTTGCTGATAATAGCTTCATGCGTACCTTCTACGATAATCGGCTCATTGACAACACGCTTTTTTGAGCCGACACCGCAGGACTTCATTTTGCGGCTGACCAGTGTTCCGGTGTAAACAAGGTTTTTGAGGATGTTGTAGACCATCACGGTTTCCCAACTGATTTTCTCGCTCATGTTACTGAACTTCTTCTTGTCGGGATGCTTGCTCTTGAAGTATTGCCCCGGCGTCGGGATGCCGTCATCATTCAGGCTGCGGGCGATCTGAGAGGTGTTGCTGCCTTCCAGCGCCTCGCGGAAAATACGACGGATCACATCAGCCGCCTCCGGGTCTACGGCAAGTTTGTTCCGAATGGTGGGATGCAGGACGTAGCCGTATGGGGCGTAGCCACCGACATACTTGCCCTGCTTCATCATCTGGATTTTTGCCGATGTGGTCTTTACGGAAAGGTCTTTGCTGTATGCGGCGTAGATGATGCTGCGCATAACCACTTCCAGACCGCCCGTTGTGCCTTTGTAATCGTCACTGTCATAGCCGTCGTTGATGGAAATAAAGCGGACGCCCATGAATGGAAAAGTGCATTCCAGATAGTTTCCCGTTTCAATGTAGTCACGAGAAAAGCGGGAAAAGTCTTTGACGCAGATCAGGTTAATCTCGCCGCGCTTGACCTTCTCCATCATCTGCGTGAACTGAGGACGGTGAAAATTCGTGCCGGTATAACCGTCATCCGCAAACTCAGACCGCTGACAGTGAGACAGATCCGGATGATTGTCAAGAAAGCGGTTGATGAGCATACGCTGGTTGCCGATGCTGTCACTTTCCGCCTTGCTGCCATAGCCGGTATCTTCATCAGCCATTGAGAGGCGGATGTAGATGCCGATGTTGTATTCCTTGCTCATTTACATCGCCTCCTGTACTTCCTTGATACTCTGAACGGTCAGAGCGTAAATATCGCCGTATTTCATGACCAGCTCGATTGAGCCGTCATCATGGACTTTCACAAGCTCTACGGACTCGTCAACCAACTCCTGAGAGAGCACCGTTGTACCGCTGACGGATTTCATCAGCGTGAGCCACTTGTTGTCCTCGGACATTGCCTCGGCAAATCTTACTTTCCGCTGAACCGCTTCATCTAACCGCCGGGAAAGGTCGGCATACTGCTCATCGTAGGCTTTCTTGGCAAAGGTGTATTCCTCTTCATCGAGAATGCCTTCCGTGAAGTCCTCATAGAGCCGGGTGCGTTTCTTGGAGATGCCGCTGAGTTTCAGATTCAGGCTTGTAATGAGCGCATTCTGTTGATCGCGGATGCTGCGTTCACCTTCGCTGTTTCTCAGCTTGGCAAGCAGCTTGTCGTAATTGAGAGCCGCCTTGACTTGAAGCTGGATCGCCGCAAGCACATCGGCTTCGAGTTTATCCTGCCGCGTATAGTGCGGCGTACAGAGATTGCCGCGCTTGACGGATGAACTGCACTCATAGAAGGCGTACCATGCGCCGTCCTTGCGCTTGTCAACGCGCTTGCGATGGAAATAGAGCTTCCTGCCGCAGTCTGCGCAGACGATTCTGTCTTCAAAAAGATTGACGAGTGTAGCGCGAATTTCCTCCGTGCGCTCCATCTTCTCAACCCTTGTCCTTGCAGCAGCGTTCCGCATTTCTCGTACCTTCTGGAAGTCCTCACGGGAGATAATCGCCTCGTGAGTATTGGGAAAAACAATCCATTCCTCGCGGTCGATATGCTGATTCTTGACGCCCTTATAGATGGCGTTCAGCGTCCGTCCGAGAACGGTATCTCCGACGTAATGGGGATTATCCAGAATGGTAGTGAGTGAAGATTTGTTCCAAATCTTCTTTGCCGTAGCATTGCCTGTGCGGACGCCGACCTGATACTTCTGAAACTCCGGATTGGGCGCGTTCATTGCATCAAGCCGGTCTGCAATCGCAGGAAGGGACAATCCTTCAATTTTCCATTGGAAAATCTTCCGGACAATCGGTGCGGTTTCTTCATCGAAAACCATATTGCAGTGTTCTTCATCCCAGCGGTAGCCATACGGGAGATTGCGCTTCTTGAACTCTCCGCTTTCCATCTGCGCCTTGAGCGCAGTAGAAACCTTGCGGGAGATGTCCTTCGAGTAGAGGGCGTTGATCATGTTTTGCAGAGGGATGATGAGGCTTTCGCCGGAGCTGTCCGTATCAAAGTTGTCGTAGTTCTCTTTGATGGCGATAAACCGAAGCCCGATCTGCGGAAAGACCCGTTCCAGATAGGTTCCTGCCTCAATGTAATCTCGCCCGAACCGGCTGAGATCACGAACCACAAGGCACTTGATCCTGCCGGTGCGGATGTCGTTCATCAGACGGTTGAACTCTGGTCTGTCAAAAACCGTACCCGTTCGTCCGTTGTCCACATAGGTATCTATCAGATTCAGATAGGGACGCTCTGCAATGTAGGACTTGCAAATCTCAATCTGATTTGCGATGACATCCACCTTTTCAGTCTTGCCGCTGTTTTCAACGGAAAGACGGGCATAGATGGCTGTTGAGAAGACCTCGGAAGAGGCAGATTCGATAACCGGCTCTTCGACTGCAATTTGTTTTCTGCTTTTTCTTGCCATTTGCTCATCCCTCCTTTATACGGCAATATCCAGCTCGTCGGCATAGCCGAGAACGTATTCAAGCGTCTGCTGGTATTCATCTTTGTACTTGAAGACAATTTCGATTGCATGGTTTTCGTGAATCAGAATGCGGTCAACAAGGGACATCAGCACACGGCGGTTCAGCTCTTCGACGTTTTCATACTGCTTGAAAAGCGTTACCCAGTTCCGTTCAGTCGTACCGGTTGTCACCGTCTGCTTCATTTCTTTTTTAACCCGCAGAAGCGCGTCCTGCTTGTTCTCAATGATTTTGGTGTAGCTGCTGCGGAACTCGAAGTATTCCGATTTATCAATGACGCCGCCGATGAAGTTCTCGTAAAGCCCCAGCTTGAGCTTTTGATACCGCTCAATCTCTTCTTCGATTTTGGCACTCTGGGCTTCGTAATTGAAAGCCTTGCGACTTTGAGACGGAAGCCGCTCTATCATCGCAAGCGCGTGTTCCAAATTGATGACAAGCTCGATCTGGTCATGAATGGCACGGAAGACCTTTTCCTCAACCTCTTTTGCGGCGATGCTGTGCGGGCTGCACGTCCGGCTGTGCTTATTAGTGGAGCAGACATAGTAGATATACTTTTTCGTCTTCGACGGGACGGTCTTGCGGATCATTGGCTGCTGACAGTCTCCGCAGAACAGGAAGCCGGAAAACAGATGCGCCTCGTTCTGATCGGGTGAACAGCGCATATCCCTTTGCATCATGACCTTGACTGCCATGAAGTCCTCGTAGGACACAAGAGCTTCATGCGCATTTTCAACCTTGACCCACTCAGATTCATCCTTGCTTTTCACGACGCGGACTTTGTAGTTGGGAGTGCCGCGCTTGCCCTGAGCCAGAACGCCGATATAAACCTCGTTGGTGAGAATACGCTGGACGGCTTTGTATGTCCATTTTGCGGTATCGCCGGTCTTGAAGACGGTGTCGAACTTCACACCGGCGGAATGCTTGTATTCCATTGGAGACAGGACGCCCATCTGGTTCAGACGCTTTGCAATACGTCCGATGGAGAAGCCGTCCTTGTACATGGAAAAGATCATCTGCACATATTCGCTGACCGCTTCATCCACGATGAGCTGATTCTTGTTCTCCGGCGATTTCATGTAGCCGTAAGGCGCGAACGAGCCGACGAACTCACCGCTCTTCTGCTTGACTTCCAGACTGCTTCGGATTTTCATAGAGATGTCCTTGCAGTAAGAATCGTTAATCAGGTTTTTGAACGGGATGACAAAGGAGTCGGACTGCGGATCACCGGTCAGACTGTCATACGCATCATTGATTGCGATGAAGCGTATGCCGAGCTGCGGGAAAATCTTTTCAATGTAGCGTCCGCCGTCGATGTAGTTTCTTGAGAAGCGGCTGAGATCCTTGACCACGATGCAGTCAAGCGCACCCTTGCGGATTGCCTCTTCCAACTTTTTGAACTGAGGACGATTGAAGGAAACGCCGCTGTAACCGTCATCCACAAACGGCTCACAGACAAGCTCTAAATCATCGTGCCTTGCAATGTAGTCCTCGCAGATGGCTCTCTGGCTGGCGATGGAGTTGCTTTCTACTTTGTCTCCATCCTCACGGGACAGACGGCAGTAGATCGCCGTGCGGTAAACCTTATCTGGCATAAAAATAACCTCCGTTTTCCTGTTTGGTGTGGTACATCAAATCAGAAAGACGAAGGCTTGCTTCAACTCTTATGAAGAGAAACACGAAAACGCCACATGACCATCCGGGCAAGCGGCTTAATCCGTATTCTTCTTTTTTTGACCGATTTCATTATACCACAGGCTCAATCGCTTGTCCATAGAACCGGGTGAAAAGATTCAGACTGTTCATAAATCAAAGACCTCTCAGATAGTGTTCCAGACAATCTTCCATTGTCGTGTCCGTCGCGGCGAAGCTGATCTTCACCACTGTCTTCCCGTCCAGATAACAATAAGGATTTCTGATCTGCTTGATGAACTCCCTCAGTCTGTCCTCTCGCGGTGCCGCAGGATCAAGCCGGACGCTGCTTCTCTGAACGAGTGTGCTTCGGTCAACCGTTTTCGGGCTGACGTTTTTCATTGTTTCAATGCCCATCATATTCTAAGCACCTCCTGTTTCGTGGAATTATTCAGGACAAAAGGATATGGCAGAGCATCTTGTGAAGACACTCTGCCACATAGTTTTCATCCTGAAACTATATAGTAAGTTTCTTTTGGGTTTGTTTCGTTGTCCGGCATATTTGCAGCTCGCGCCCCTGCCAGAAGAACTTTGCAGTTCCGGGAATGCTGCGGACTACCAATGGTCAATCGGTATCATGGGACTCTCACCCCTCCGAGGATCGCTCCGAGCCGCCCCTTCAAAGAAAAGACGGAAGTATCATTATACCCGGCATCTGCATCGTCGCAAGCAGCCACACCACACGGCTGTTATAGCTCTCCGGAGGTCGCTCACTCCCTTGCAGGAGGTCTTGGCGTCGGAAGCTGTGTTGCTTCGCAGAAGCGGAAAGATCCGCAGCACTGAACTATTCAGTTTTCAAGGAACAGCGAAGTGGTCTGATTGACCCTTTCACTTTACAACGGACATCTTTTTGCCGTTTGTTGAGTACCGCTCAAAAAGTTTTTTGAAATTTTTTCTGCACCGCTGCTTTGAGGTCAAATGCAGCTCTGATGCCGATGCCTTTCCTCCGGGCAAACTCTCGAAGAGTCAGCCCTTCACGGGTCATCGCAAGATACAATTCGCGCTGCTTCTCGGTCAGAATAGAAAGAAGCTCCTTCTCCTTGAGGGCGGTGATCAGTTCCTCCATGCAGTCGCGGGAGTCCGCCAGCCATGCAGCGGACTTCACATCGTCCTCCGGCTTAGCATCAAGGGACAGCACGGTATCAGAGATTTTCTCTGCGCCGTCCTCATCCTCGGAGGTGTTGTCAGAGCCATACGAGCGTCTGATCCGTTTTTCCTCTGCGCGGAGGATTCTCATAACCTTACGGTCAACCTCCGTCACTTCTCCGGTGCTTTTCACACGCACCATGCACTTTCCATCCTCCGTAGTCCAGAGGTCGTAATCGAACTCGATAGGGGTCTTGGGTGTTTTCATTGTTCATCCTTTCCGCTGCGCGGGAGCAGCGGGAAGGGTGAAGACAGAAAAAGAGCCGCATGACGGTGAGGTTTGAATCCCATGCCGATAAAACAGAGTAATTAAACTCTGTCTCATGCGGCATTAGGATGACTTCACCTATCAGGCGGCTCCACAGCTCAGCTATGACATATATTTTATTTTAGAACAGAGGTTTGTCCTCTGGTTCTTACTTGGTACGCGGGCGCAGTCTTCTCATATTCAGCACATCAAAGACTGTGATCCGCCCGCATTTCTTGCACTTGGATTCTACATGACCTCTCGTGTCTTCGTAGACAGCAATGGCATTATGCTGACAATAGGGACATTTCAGGTATCGGGGCTTCTGCTGGGAAATGGCAACTCTTGCCCTGCGGATTTTTTCGATCAGCTCCGGCGTCGGTTCCTGAACCCGAATGGATGCTCTCTTCATTACCACACCTCCAATGGGTCAACATACTCACTGAATGGACGATCTACCATGTAGCCGAGCTGACGAAGGCGGATAGACGCCGTTGTCTTGGAGACACCGAACAACCGGCAGAAAAGACGCAGCGTTAAGTGATCACCATACGAATACCTCCCCTCGTAATTGATCAGCGGCGTTTCTGCAAACCGACGCATTGCCAGGTCAACCTCTTTTTGAGGAAGCAGGATCGCCGCGCCCAAGACATTTGCTTGCCACTCGTTCCAGTCCTCGCGGGTTTTCAGCTCTCGCGGCGTATAAGCAGTCCGTGCGGAATATCTCATTTCGCAGGATGCCTTTACCTCTTCCGATTCCAGTTGGAAGAGAATCTGATGGGCGCACTCGTGGGCAAGGGTAAATCTTCGCTTGGCGCAGAGCCGCTGCACGTTGCCGGAGCGAATGAAACTCTCGTCCAAGATAACCTGATTGCGCTTCAATGCCAGTGTGCGTGTGATGCCCAACTCCGTGATTTTGTACTCAGTGTCGGCATAGGCAGTGACGCCGCAGATGCTTCCGTCCGGCGAAAGACGGGCGAATGATACGCGAAGACCGAGATAATTCTTTGCAAACTGATCAATGGGTGTTGGCAAAGCTGATCGGTCGGGCTTGTCCGCCTCATCCCCGAAAAAGAACCGGTTGAAGTCCTTTGTTGTTGAGGCTGCAATTTCTTCAAGTTGGCGCTGGGATAAAATCATGAGCAGTTGTCCTCCTTTGCTTCGACAAACCACTTGTCTCCTTCGTGGAAAAGAAACGATTCCTTTCCGCGAATCTGAACTGTGTAACGGATGCCTCCGCCCCCAACCTTCTTTGATGTGGCGCGGCATTTGTAAAGAATCTGGTCGATTTGAAAGATTACACCGTTGTCCCACCAGATTAGGCGAGGGAGGATTGCCCCTTCCTTGTCCACATCCAGCGTAACCGGAACGTATGCCTTTCTGTACTGTGTAGCCATTTGCGTTTTTCTCACTCCTGTTCCCTCATACCGGTGTATGCCGGTACGGATGATCTTCGGCAGCATAAATGCCTGTCCATTTGAACTGCTCAAAAGATGTAACTTTTTCGTGTACAACTACTCATGCCCCTTGACAGGATGAGCAATTCAGGATATACTATGAGTAGTTGGATTGCTCAGTCATTATTATACGCACTTCAAGTGCCTTTGTCAATAGACTTGCGCAATTTGATGTCGCAAACTTTTTGTGAACAGGAGTGATTACCAAAATGACGTTTGGAGAGAAATTCAAGGCTGAACGGGAGAAGCGGAAGCTGACCCAGCAGGAAGTAGCCGATGCACTGGGGATCAACAGACGTATGATTACCCGGTACGAGAACGGCATTTCCTTTCCCCGTACCAAGGACGCTTACAGAAAAATCGCGGAATACTTCAAGGTGGATGTGAACTATCTGCTGACCGAGGACGAAGAGTTTGTGGTTCAGGCATCCGAGCAGTACGGCTCCCGTGGCATGAAACAGGCAAAGGACCTGATTGAAGGGATGTCCGGCTTGTTTGCGGGCGGTACGCTGTCTGAGCAGGACAAGGATGCGGTGATGAAGGCGTTGCAGGATATATATTGGGAATCCAAAGCCCGGAATGTTGAGAAATACACGCCGAAGAAATACAAGAAGACCGGTACGGACGCAGAGGAATAACTGTCTGCGTCTCGGTTTCTTGACGGATTTACTTTGACTGTTTTCAACATGAAAGGGGTGAAGGTCCCGTGATAATTCGCTCCGAGGAAATATACAAAAAGGCGAACAGCATTGTCAAAAGCTGTGGAACAAGAGATACCTTGAAGATTGCCCGTGAGCTGGGCATTCATCTCCATTTCCTTGACAATCTGAACGATCTGCTCGGAATGTACACCTACCGCCATAAAGAGCGGCATATTCTTCTGAACTCCAATATGGAGTATCTGATCATGCAAATGGTCTGCGGTCACGAGATCGGGCATGATACCTTTCACCGTGATCTTGCCAAAGGAAACGAGCCGCTTCCGGAGTTCGTGCTGTTTGATATGCGCACAAAACACGAATATGAGGCGAATGCGTTTGCCTCCCACCTGATCATTGATGATGATGAGCTGATTGACCTGATGAAGCAGGACTACGATGTGGTGCAGCTTTCTGCTGCAATGGGAACAAACATCAACCTGATGCTGATCAAGCTCAACGAGCTGAACCGCATGGGCTGGCAGCTCAACTTGCCGTATGTGCCGCACTCTGACTTCCTGAGAAATGTCAGACCGGAGGGGTGAATGAGGATGAAGGATAGTAATTAGATGAACAACAATGACTATAAAGAAGCCCTTTTCTATGCCGCTTCCATCTTTAACGAGCGCATGGGAACGGAGTTCAGCGAGGACAACCTTGTGCTGTGCTGCTTTCAGACGGAAAATCAGCAGGGAGTCTTTGAACAGTTCTGCAAGCAGTATTTCCCTGATCGGCTGGAAGACCGCTATACAGAGGACGGCTATTTTGACTTTCATGCCTCTGCCTTCGTCGGTAAAGGAGGCGGCGTTGATGGAATCCTTCTGCGGACAGACATTGCGCGTTATCCGGCAGAGTTGAAGCACATTCTTCTGCATGAGCTGGCGCATATCTTCTGCACCCGCAACGAGCTTGGCGGGGATAACTTCTATGAACGATACTGCATGGACGATACCATCAGCCGCGAAGAGGACGGAACCATTAACGCCGGATATGCGGTCTGGCGGGAACTCGCTGCGGAGCTGATTGCATTTGAGCTTGATGACAACTGTGATATGATTCCGCTCCGACGTAAGAAAGACCTTCTCAGCTATTACGAAGGAGAACTCCTGACCGGCAACGGGAAAATGGGCGTCAGCATGATTCTCTGCGAGGTGATGACCAGTGCTGAGGGCGAAGCGTCCATGACATGGGACGCTGCCAAAAGCAAGTTTGCACGGTTCAAGCCCTTTGATGATCCACTGTACAGGGACTTGCTGGAACTGGTTTTCACACACATTAGAGAATGCTTTATCGTGATCGACCGCGAATTTATCTATGAAATTGGAGTTTTGTATCTGAGCATCGCCGCACAAGCGATGATTGCGTCCCTAAAGAACAGATTTCAGGAAGAATAGATAGACCGATAGAGAGAAAGGACGGGCAATGATATGAAATACAAGCTGTTTCGCTCCCCCGGTAATCTGGACAAGGCAGTCCGGAAGCACGAACTGGTTGCCGTGGAAACCGGCAAAAGCATTGATGATGTGGCAAACGCGCTTATCCGTGACGTTCGGGATGATCTTGCGGAAATGCCGGAGTATGCGCACTGCGAGACTGCCGCCTATGCACCGGAACCGGTTAAGTCGTTTCGCAGGGTGAGGCGTTACCGGTATGAGATGATGGGTATTGTCTACCCGAAGTACGCCGAAGAGAACGTCCTGATTGACTACGGAATTATCGAGGAAGAAGAGGTATGAGCAATGAGTAATATCATTGAGACCCGCAGGAATCTAAAGAACGTATCCTAAAACATCTGCAATCACGTCTGCCTAACGCGACCAAAATGCAGCTTGAGAAAATCATAAAGGGGTAACGCAATGGACGATATTATCTTTGAGAAGGATTACCGGGAAACCGAGTCTGCCGAATACGATAAATGGTGCGATGAAGTGTTTGACCGTGCGGTCAATTGTGGTATGCTGAAAGCGTACTCCGAAGCAATGGACAAGATACCAAAGATCATTGTACCGGAGGACAAGAAGAACTACGAGTATCTTCTGGAACGCTGTGATGCGTTTGTCAAGCAACACCGCGGGTATATCAAGGGAATCGTGGACTATCATCGTTGGCACGCGGAAATCAATATGTTTCTTCCGTTTGCGGAGTTCGATGACTCAGAAGACCTTGCATTTTTGAAAGAAATTGCAGAAAAATCGCAAACCGTCTGCTTCTCCCCGGAGGAAGAAGGTGGCATCCGCGTTCATATTTTTATCAACTACTTTGAAGAATTGATGTCAGCCGAGCACAAGTCATACATCGAATACGATGCTATTATGCAGGACAAGAAACTATCTGAGCTACTTGGCATACCGGAGCTTTCTGACGAGGAAAAAGAACTCGCTCTGAAAATGAAGGGCATACTTGACCGCATTGATGAGGAAACAAGGATTGACCGTGCCACGGCTTTTCGAGCCGTACTTGATAAGATGGCAAAAGAGCCGGAAGAAAACTGGTCGCTTCACTATATGGCAACATTGCTGGAAGCGCTGCTATACTTCATGCTGAATGAAGGAAATGAAAAGATTGATGAGGAAGAACACAATGAGCAATAAACTTGTAGCATATTTTTCTGCGTCCGGCGTGACCGCGAAGGTTGCCGAGACGCTGGCAGAGGCAA
>ERZ838118.1651-NODE-1651-length-26357-cov-14.311877_pt1 | contig 26357 bp, 37 predicted proteins | sample MGYA00519863_ERZ838118 | MGnify/ENA primary metagenome ERZ838118 (study PRJEB31850, sample SAMEA3708827) | human gut metagenome | biome: human gut; feature: human-associated habitat; material: faeces | place: China | collected 2014 ...
CACGTCTTGTTTCCGAGCCAAACACAAAACTTTTACTCGTCTGAAAATGCACCCCGACGATTTCCGCCGTGCGCTGGAGATCATTACCTCGAACAACCGGATTACCGTATCGTTCAATACGCCGGTAAAGGATAACTACTCGAACACGCATCCGATTCTCATCCACGAGAGCAACGCTACGGTACTGAAACAACTCCAGCAGGAAGGCTATTCGCTCTCGATGACGAAGAAAGGCTTGCGGGTAGATAAATACTAATATATAGAAATTATGACACGCTACAGATTCTCACAAGACCGGAAACACACGATCCGAACATCGGCATTACCGATATGTATCCGTGCTGTCGAAGTTTTTCTCCCGACTGAAAGAACATTTCCATTTTTAAGATTCTCAAATCACTAAATAAAGAAGACATGATAAACCTGCATCGATATTACAAGGACAACAAAGACGACATCAACTCGTCGATTATGGAACTCGCCTGCGATCTTGCCGCCGCCCGCCTGATGAACGAACACGGCCAGCCTTTCGAGGCGTTCGTTGAAGCGGACGACCCCGACGATCCGGAGGGCGGTACACATTATAAGGAAGAGTTTCAAGACGAATTCGACCGCTACTACGACGAGCAGTACGACCGTATCGCCCGTCTGATGAAATTCGACTTTAACGCTGACGACGGTGTGGCACATGACAACGCAGCCGGTAGTTCCAAGAACACAGGCACACCTGATTCCGACCGCCTCGCCATCGCAGATGAGACATGCGAGGTCATCGACATCGTCACCACACCGGATGCCTATCCGGAACTGTTCCGCCGCCGTGTCAAATGCCTGACCAGCTCGGGCCTTCCGCAGTCGGAGGCTGAAAAGTTCGTGGCTTCGACGCCCCTGCAGCTGGAACTCTTTTACGACATCGGTCGGAGTGGCTTCGCCATCGACGCCGAGGCGGTCGGCAATACACCACTGTATAATCCCTACACGGGAAAAGAAATTCCCGACGAAACCAAATAAAAAATAACGAATTATGACAACAACGATCAAGAAAGGACAAAAAGTGTGGTGGGATGATCCCATCCACGAAAAAACCGGCGAGTACGATGTGCTCGCGGTAGACCATACTCGAAATATCGTGCAGATCGGCGACGGAGAGCAGACCTTCGAACTGTCGCCGGAGCACATGGAGACTACCTGTCCTGTATCGGAAGAAGACAGGCAACAAGTCGACAAGCTGAAGGATCATTATCGCACGCTGGGAAAACAGGGGCTGGAATTGATGCGGGATATCGTTTCCCGTTTCGATGAGGAGGAATTCTCTGTCGAAGGATATTCCGTACCGGTTTGCGACGAGGATCACGATCCTTGTTATGTTTACGGGTTCTCGGTCAAAGACGGGACGCTGTGTGCCTTGCTGGATTATGACAGCGGTGACATTCGTGAAGTTCCTGTCGACAGTTTGCGCATCGGAGAGATCTTCGATGCGTTTTGCGAATTGATCGAAAACCTGTAAAAACACGTCATGCAACAATTTCGAACCGACGAACATGAAGGAACTCTATATCAAAAATCTCTGTATCGAGATCACCCGGCGCTGCAACATGCGCTGTGCTCACTGTATGCGGGGAAATGCCGAGGCCGTGGATATTCCCCTGCGGCATATAACCAACCTGCTGCGGCATGTCAGGTATATCCACCATTTCAACATCACGGGCGGCGAGCCGTCGCTCAACGTCCGGGCCATCCGCCATATCCTCGAACGGGTACGCGCCTACGAGATTACGGTCAACGACTTCTATATCGTAACCAACGGCTCTGCCGCGTCCCGCTCGGAGGAATTCATAGAAGCCTGTACCGCACTATACAAATACCAGCAGGAGAAGGAACAAGGCTCCGGTTCGGGGCACATGCTCGAAATGAGCGACGACCGTTTCCACGATCCGGCGGAACATGCCGCCACCCTCGCGGCGCTCTCCCCGTATCCCTTCTTCGGAGTCCGGGGACAGGCTGAGCATGTCTTCCTTTTCCGGGAAGGCCGTTGCACGGAGGGATTTCCGAACCCCATCCATGAGATTTATCTCACGGAGGAGAACTATGTCTATGGCGACCTTTATCTCAATGCCGAAGGCATGATCCTCTCGAACGGAGACCTGAGTTACACCCGCCAGCGGCAACATGCTCTGTGCTCCTGCGGAAAACTCATGCAGTATCTCCGAATGACCCTGAAAAAGCGCCAAAAAGAGAGATTATACGAATAAATACACAAATCAAAAACTTATGTCAATCATATGCAGTATCTGCGGCGGCACCGATGTAAAGTGTGCCGCCGTTATCGACCCCAATACCAAACAGTTTCTCGACTTCGGATACGAAGCCTTTCTCGACGGGGAATGCAGTCGGTGCGGCAATGTCGCGCTGACCGATCCCGACGAGGTGAAAACCGACATGGACAAGCGATGGGCGGAATATATGGAGTTGTACCATACAGCTCCCAACTACGCCCGCTGCGATATCGTCCGACACGGCGACTACAACGGATGCGAGGGCGCTTGTATCCGCATCGGAGGCCCGGAGAACGCGGTCGAGAAACACCGGCTTGTCGCCGTATGCCGCGACCTCGAAGAACTCAAATCGCTTGCGGTGCCCGACCCGGTGCGGGAATTTACCGTCGTGGAGTGTCAACGGTTCGAGTTCCACGAGGTGCCGGAAAACAAAACCTACAACATCGAGGTAGACGGTCGGGCCATCTCCGTTACGACGAAAGAGGTGCTGGACTTTTATCCGGCAGAATACGGCCTGAAGGAAGCGGACATCAAGCGGTATGCCGCCGCTTACACGGCCCGTATCAAAGCGTACCGGGAGTGCAACCGGTGGCTCGATCCGGCTCTTGTCCACCGGCTTCTCGACGAGGAGCACCTGATGAAGCCCCGCAAGAGCGACAGCTTCCGCCTGCGGCTGCATTTCGACTGGTTCGCCACGCTACGGCGGGAGGACGAAAGGCTCTGCGCCCCTTTCAAGTATGCAGTAAAGGCTTATTGTCTGGACAACATTCAGACCTTCGAGCGCCGCTATACCGGCCTCGAAGAAGCCCTGCTGCACTGCCTGAACGGTTTCAACGAGAACGCGGACATTCCCGGTCGCTATAAATCCATCGAAGAGTACCTGTCAAAACATTCCTGACCATGAACTATACAAGTATGCAGATGCAGGATACCCTCCGCCGTCTGGAGGCGACCCTGCCCGAAGCCACCCCCGAGCAGCGCAGGCTGCTCGATGAACTGAATGCCCAAATCGAAGAGAACGGCCGGTATTACGTGGTCGAATCCCTGACCGTCGAACAGATGCGCGAGCACGGCTACGACCTAACGGAAGAAGACGGCGGCCTGATAGAGAAGATCGCCGAAAAGGTCGAGGTAAATGCCGACATGCTGTGGTCGGCCGTCGAAATCTGGGCCGCGACCTACAATGTCAGACGAAATGACGATTCCTAAAAGCCGTGTAATATTCAACCCGGCCAAGAAAATCGACAGAATAATAACTTTTCCATAAAATTGAAGATACGACAATGAAAACCTTTGGAAAAATAACAAAACGCTACGCGCTGACGAACAGCTACTACAAATACCGGCAAACAGGATGGCCCGACACGCTGGCAGAGATTTACGACTACCTGCAGCAGCACGGTGAACTGCCGTTCCGTTACGAGGGCGACAACTGGTCTTACGACGCAATGTGCGAGCGTCAGAAGCGTCGGGGCGTATACTTGTCGCAATACCTGACGCCGGATCGTACGGCGCGGCAGATGGCTGCATTGGCTGTGCGGTATTTCGACAACGACAGCCGGATCGTCGATGCCTGCTGCGGAACGGGACAACTGACACGCGCATTGATTGCCGAGGGAGTACACCCTTCGGCAATCGTCGGGTTCGATATGGATGGCGATATGATAGCTATTTACGAGCGGCTGTATCCGACCGTAGGCGCAATGCAGATACGGTTCGAAGATATAGATTTTCGCTGCGAGAATATCATCGCCAATCCTCCTTTCGAAACGGCGGCATGTATCTCGTTCTTCGACTGGCTTAACAAGGAGCAAATATCGGGAGACTACGCCGTCTTGCTATTACCGCATGGTTTTATCGACAAGCAACGGCCCAAAGCCATACAGGAAACGATGCGACATTTTATCATCCATTACTGGACACCCATGCAGGAGCCGTTTACGCTAACGGCGTGTCGGGCGGAAATTGTTGTCTTGGAGCGATTGTAATAGCTCTTATGGAATATTTCTTTTTTATCTCCCGATCTTTCGAGGTCGGGAGATTTTTTATTGGTCCTCAATGTCTATTTTCAAATTTATTAAACTTTGAAATAATCGTAGATAAACAATGGAAACGCATTTAGAATAGCCACACTTGGAACTGGACGATTGATATATTTTTGAAGTTGTGCATCGAAAATTTTATTTTGGGCTATGTCGTTTTTTGCAAGAGGCATAGTATTGTTTCCGGTGCATATATAATTTGCTTTCGATACATTCATTATTTTCAAATGTTCCCAACAATTTTTTACATTCGAGCATATTTGGGGAGTCCGATGACGATCTATTAAGATAAAATCCAGATTACCGTAATGGCAAAATTCATAAGACAATCGCTTGAAATCGTGACATTCGGCACATTTGACAGTATATAGATAATAGTTATTATCCGGAAGTTCTTTCGTATATCGGATAGATTCGATCATCGGATAGTTTATGTATAGTTTCCCGTTTGATGTTTCATCGTTGAATAATTTCAGCATATCCCTCAATCTTCTGTTTATCTCTTCCAAAGAAAGGAATTTATGTTGAAGGTCGTAGTCGAAAAACAGGTAAATTTCAGCGAAATCCGAGGAGTTAGAGATATCTTTAAAAGGGTTTTCTTTACTGTCTCGATGTATTTCACGCAATATGGATACTATATCGCCTGTTCCCAACTCCATAATCTGCTTGTAAAGATTATAGATATTATTCCCAAAGGAATAAACTATCGTATCCGTTCCCTTGTCGAAGAAGAGATATTTTATGCTTTCAAAGAGCATCGGTTCTCTTCGGGCTCCTTCAAAAACAAACAAAATCATAATTGAAAAGCATTACCTCTGAATAATTTTTCGATATTATGCCCGAATCTCAGCTCTTTTTCCGTACATGCGCTAAGCGGTTTGATCTTGTTATTATTTACGATGAAGTTGCAATCCGGCCGCAGCAGATCGTTTGTCATCAGATAAGTATTGTGTGAAGATGTAAAAACCTGACAATCCAAAGCGAATAACCTTTTGCATACCTCGAATGCCAATTTAAAATGATAAAAAGCATCAAACTCGTCAATGAATACAAATGATGCGTCTTTCATTTTTTGAATCCAGAAATACAGAAGCATCAGCGCATTTGTACCGGTTGAAATTATCGGGTCGAAAAGAACATCTCGTCCTCCGATTTTACAAACAAGTCGCTTATCATTAGGACGAGGTTTCGCAAATTGATATTCTTGATCACTGACCTGCTGCAAAAATTCAGCGAAATCCGTCTCTAAATTATTCTGAATAATATATTCATCTAAATTGGTCGGAGCAAGATCCAATCCGATAAACTCTCGTGTGTCGAGGCACCGGAACCAAAGCATCGAATCAACGAACTGCAATAACGCGAGCAGATAATGATTTTTCGCCAATGGATACGAAGTGCGTAGAAAATTGATGATTGATACGTTATTTGCATTATCTTTTAGATTTCGTTTAATAATATTTTCCATCGGAAATTCATCCGTGTCAATGTTGAACGTGCGAGCAGTTCGTTCAAATACCGTTTTATTGTTAACCGAGAGTTTTTCCGTCAGAAGTTGCCCGATGTTATTTTTTGAGTAACAATAATTTATAATCCTTTCTGCATCTTTGAATACATACTTAAATTCCACTGGAGCGTCCAATTTTCCTACATATACGAAATTGGCATAGTAATCCAGTTTCTTCCATCTTTGTCCAAGGTGGTTTACAATGTCAAAAAGCGCTAGTCCAAAGTTTGTTTTACCAGAACCATTCGGTCCGTAAATAATCCCGTTTTTTATGATACCATCCTTGATGACCTCTGTGTTGAATTCGTAATTGTTAGGTGTGGATAAATCCCACTCTATGCGTTCTGAGAATCCGCGATAGTTTTTGACTGAAAATTTTGCAAGTATCATACGACGTGAATTTTTGCAAATATAATACATTATTTTTGCTTTGCCGTAATTTTTTTACGGTTTGATAAAAGGTTCTACATTAATCACACCATTTTTAAATCAGATACGCCATTAATGTTCCACAATGTGCCTGTTAAGAAATTCATGTGATTCTCGTTTCCTCGGTTGCCCCGGAAAAGATAAGCCCGGGCCGGTTCGCTTGGCGTCCCTCTCCGGCTCCGGGAAGGAAAAATCATCCTCGCCTGCGCTGCGGTATTTTTCCTTCCCTGCACCTGCGCCACGGGCTTATGAATCTTCCCGAGGCAACCGACCCATTCGGGATATAAAGCCTCATAACATATTATTCATTGCCTGCGCAATCTATCAAATAAAGATTGTGCGGGCGTCAAAGACGTGAGACACACGGTAAAAACTGTTCGATGTTATGCAGACTATGAAATCGGATTCGAAATCGAAGAAGAGCGGCAAGGGTGCAGCTTCGGCGGCAATCGTTCCGGTCGCAGCTACTCCAAAAACGCAGGAGCAGGTATCCGCCGAAACTGCCGTGACGCAGGATTCGGGTGCCGAGGTACAAGCCTCGGTTGCCCGAACGATGCCTACGGAGCAGGAGGAACCGCAGGTTCAGCTTCTGGATCTGAACAAGATCGTCAATTCGACCTACAACCCCCGCAAAGACTTTCGGGAGGAGACGCTGCTGGAGCTTTCTGAGAGCATCCGGCAGTCGGGCGTGCTTCAACCGATCTGCGTGCGCCCCAAGGACGAGGGCTTCGAGATCGTCTACGGCGAGCGCCGCTACTGGGCGGCCGCGATGGCAGGTTTGAAATACATTCCGGCTCTTGTTCGGGAACTTACGGACGCCGAGGCTGAGGATGCTGCCATCACGGAGAACCTGCAGCGCGAGGACGTGAAACCCCGCGAGGAGGCCGCGGCCTATAACAAGGCCATCCAGTCGGGACGCCATACCATCGAGTCGCTGGTGGGTAAGTTCGGCAAGTCGGAAGCCTACATCCGCTCGCGGTTGAAACTGTGCGAGCTGATCGACGCTCTGGCCGAGATGCTCGACAAGGAGGATATTTCGGTAGGCGTCGCCACCGAGATCGCCAAATACCCCGCGGAGATCCAGCAGGAGGTCTACAACGAGCATTTCGCCGAGGGGTGTTACAACTCGTGGAAGACGGCGCGGATCAAGGATATCGCCCGGCGGCTCTACGACCGCTATATGACCAAGCTGGAAAGTTACAACTTCGATAAGACCGAGTGCCTCGCGTGCCAGCACAATACGGCCAATCAGGTGCTGTTCCGGGACGAATGTGCAGGGGGCTGCGCCGGCTGTCAGAACCGGGAGTGCATGATCCGCAAGAACGAGGAGTTCCTCGTGCAGAAAGCGCTGAAGCTGCTGACGGACGATCCCCGTACGACGCTCGCCACAGCCGGAGATACGCCCGTGGCGGTCCTCGAGACCCTTGAAAAGGAGGGTTACCATGTCGAGGAGCTGGAATACTACATCAATTATTACGATACGGCTCCTCAAATGCCCGACGCTCCGCAGGCTGAAAATTATGTGTCGGAAACGGACTTTGCCGAGGCTCAGGAGAGGTATGAAGCCCGGATGGCTCGCTTTGCGGAACAGACGCAACAGCTGGAGTTCAACGTCTCGGAAGGGCGTGTCCGCAAATATGCCGTTATCCGCAGCCTCGACATCGAGTTCCGCTACGAAGAGCTCGACGATGAAGAGCAGGAAGTGACGGTGGACGACGGGCAAGGCGGACATACGGTACATGTGACGGTCGTTCCGCCCTCTCCGCTGGAAGGGCTGTTGCAGCGGGATCGCCGCAACCGTGAAATCTGCTACGAACATATCACGGCCGATATGAAGCGTCTCTTCCTCGATGTGAAGGTTGCGAACAAACCCTTGCAGAAAGAGGAGCAGCAGATGTTCTACTACGCCGTGATGCAGCGGGTAATGAGCGACTCGAAACTCTGTCAGTGCGGATTCCGGCCCAAGGAGGACTCTTACCTGACCGCCGAGGAGCAGTTCGCAGCGGCAGGCCGTATCACGGCCAAACAGCAGGCGGCGCTGATCCGCGCTTATCTGGTGGACTTCTTCCGCTCGGCAGCTCCGGAGTATCGCTGTACGGACGAAACGCTTCTGACGGGAATGATGTGCCGCTTCGCGGATCTGAACTTCGCAGAACAGAGCGAGGCCGTTCAGCAACAGTATCTGGAGACATACGAAAAACGTAAAGCCCGTCTTCAGGAGCAGATCGACGCCTTGCATGCGAAAGCCGAGGCCGAGGAGCTGGCGGTCTCGATGCAGGAAGCCCCGGACTTCGAACCCGAGGATCTCCCCGACCTGTTGCCGGACGAGACGCCCGACGCCGCGCCGCAGCCGCTGATTATTCCGATGGACCCGGATATCGAACCCGATACGCGGATGCCCGAAGAGATGAAAACGGCGGCATAGTAACTGATATAAATATTAACCGACGGGATGGTTCGACACCATCCCGTCTTTTCATTTCCCTACTATGAAAATACGAATTGACCGCCTTATCTGGCATGGCTGCGAATACGGCAAGCAACAGTTCACTAAGCTGCAACGACGATTTTCCAATGGATGCAAAAACCCTTACCGCTGCGCGGAGTGCGGGTCGAAAGATATATTATGCCGGGCATGGCTGGACAGCAATACCTATGAGGCAGACTCGTTACCCGACGACAGTGAGGATTTGTGGTGCGAAGCGTGCTCGGAGCATACCTGGCAGGTACGCGAAAGCGAATTGATGTCCGCCACGGTCGAACCGTGGTGGCGGGATGGCACGACGGAAGAAGATCGGGCGATTATCACCGGCCTGAATCCAGAGAATTTCAGTTCAAAGGATGATTGTAAGGCTTTTCGCAACGCTTGTAACATGTGGTGGCGCAGCAAGACGAACGACGAGAAGATCCGCATCTGGAACGCCTGCCGCCCGCCTGTAAGTGAATATTGCTATTAAAATCCTACGACTATGAATCAAACGATTATCGACACGATCGCTCCGCGGCTGACGGAGCTCGTGATAAAGAAAATAGAGACGCTCACGGGCGACTGGCAGAAGCCGTGGATCGCCGACATGACGCACGGCCTTCCGCGCAACCTGCGCGGCACGCCTTACCGCGCGGGCAACGTGCTTATGCTGTTGTTCCTCTCGGAGATCATGGGCTACCGTACGCCCGTCTTTATGACTTTCAAGCAGGCCAAGGAAGAGGGCCTGAATATCCGCAAGGGCTCGGATGCCTTTCCGGTCTATTTCTGGAAGATCTACATCCGCCATAAGGAGACCCGCAAGAAGATCGAATCGGCGGAATACTACCGCTTGCCGAAGGAGCAGCAGAAACACTACGACCTGATTCCCGTCATGCGCTACTACCCGGTCTTCAACCTCGACCAGACGGACATGCAGGAGCAGCAGCCGGAACGCTATGCGCAGCTCACGGCGAAGACCGAACCGAAGGATTATTCGGACGGTCTGACGTGCGGCCCTATGGACCGGATGCTGGAGCGGCAGTCGTGGCTCTGCCCGATTTACCTCAAATATGGCAATCGGGCCTCCTATTCTCCCTCGCTCGATAGGATCATCTGCCCGCAGAAAGAGCAGTTCCCGGAAGGTGCGGCGTTCTATACGACACTGCTGCACGAGATCGCCCACAGTACGGGACATCCCGACCGGCTCGGCAGGCTCAAAGAAAGCAATTACGGCGATGCGGACTATGCCCGCGAGGAGCTGGTCGCCGAGCTTACGGCGGCCCTATACGGTGTGATGCTGGGCTTCGCCACGACGCCCCGCGAGGAGAATGCCGCCTACCTGAAAGGCTGGCTGGAGGAGCTGCAGAAAGAGCCGACCTACCTGTTCGACATCCTCACGGACGTGAATCGGGCCGTGCGGATGATCTCCGAGAGGCTGGAAGATGCAGAGCCTATGACCGGGGAAGAAGTACCTGCCGAAGCCGCCTGAGATACAGCCATTGTCAAACCATGCCCTGCGACCGGGAGGTTGCAGGGCGCTTTTGTTTTATCCGATTATGATACAGATTAAAAATAAGCCTTATAGCGTGGCGACGTTGCAGCCGCTGAACGCTGCATACGATGCCGAGCACCGCCTGACACAAGCGGATGTAGACCGCGTAAATGCCCTTGTGATGCACATCGGGAACACCCGTTCTGCGCAAGTTCCGAAAGCCGGAGATAAGATCCTCTATACATCCCGTGCCGGAGATTATTCGGAAAATGCCCGCATCGACCGCGTGAATGACGACGGCACGCTGGCGGTGCATGTCGTGTCGTTCATTCCGTTCGTCGCTCCGGCGGATGACGGCGTGCGGTGCGTAGCCGGCGGAGGGCCGCTCGTCGATATAGCACCTTCAGAGACCCGCTATGCCGGATCAGCATGTGTGGAGTTCAAGATATGGGGCCATGACGGGCCCTGCGGGAACGGCGCCGTTCGCTTCGAAGCAGGTGTGAGCGTGTGGGAATACAAGGAGGCGAATCCGCTCTATGGGGATTTCACGACGAAGCATTGGCGCAAGCTCGACCTGTACCGATTTCCGGAGCGAACGGATGGCGACCTGTACCGCGGAGCGTGTATCTCGTTCGGCTCGGACGAGGAGCTCGAGCAATTCGTAGCGGACTATGAGGGTAAGCTCTTCCGGGCGCCGGTGCCGAACCGGATTATTCTCTGGTGCTATCGGGACGAGCTGAAGGCCGTAACGCAGCAGGAGTGGGATACGCTCGATGCTCCTGTCTCGCAGCGGCGTATCTACAACGCTCCGCAGCCGGTAAAGCTCGTCAAAGACCCCGAGCGGCACACGACGGTCTGCTATTTCGTCAGACCGGAATTTTCTTCCAAATAATTTAATTCTTTTCCGGATATGAAAAACGAAGAAACACTCGAAAAATTGCGTACTTATCAGATCGGTGTCATCCGCTCGGTCATTGCCAGCCGCAAAGGACGGCTGGGAACTTATTGTGCCGATGAAGCCGATTGCAACCGACTGGCGGATACGGGCAGTCTCGACGAGGAGTATTACGATCCACCGCTTACAATCAAGCATGACGGCCTATACCGCAATGTGATAGCTCTTGAATTCCACAGTGACGGGCAGCGGCCCGTCTGCCTGATGGACGGCGAGGATGGAGACGATTTCCCGGTTTCACTCGATCTCCTTTCCACCGACACCCTGCAAAGCATCATCGAATGGTTGGAGGAGTACGGCTTCATTCCGTCCGCCGATGCTGCGCCGCAGACGACAAGCGATCTTACGGAAGACTTCGTGGAGCGCTGCCTGCCGGAATATCCTACGCGCTACGACGTTTTCCGGCTGGGTGAGTTACAGAACCTCCTCGACGGACACGACGCCCCGGAGTTAGGGCTGAAGCGCGACGAAGCCGCAGCGGAGCGCGACCGTCTGCAACTTCGGATCTATGCCGAGGCCATCGCCGCTTTTATGAAAAGGCAGCCCGCAGCGCGTCCGGGTAATGTGTCCCTGCGCCACTATGCCGAGGCGCTGGTCGATATCGCCTATGAAGCCGGCCGCAGGAAGTTCCGGCCCTCGGACAACTCCCGCGATACGGCCGCGACGATCATTGCCTGGGGTGACGAGTTCTCCCGGCAGCACGGGGATACGGACTGGACGGAGAAGGAATACCTCGACGAGATTTACCGATTCACCGCTGCGAAGTTGCGAAGCGTTCCGAGCAAGGACGATCCGAATGCGGAATTCGACATCGCCTTTCTGAACCGTAAAGCACTCGAAAGACACGGATATGACACTGCGACGATTACGGACAGCGACCTGCAGGAGTTGGCCGGACGGATGGGTGATTATTATTGCGACAGCTCGTTCAGCGATCATCTTTATAAGGCTTGCAACGATTTCGGATTGCAAACCCCGAAATAGTATTGCTTCATATTTTCTAACCTGCGCCGTGGCCGAAAGGCCGCGGCGCCCTTTATTCTATTGCTATGAGTCATCTGATTATCAAACGTATCACCATTACTTCGGATCTACGAGTGATGGTGCGCATGGCGGCGAACAACATCCGCCCGCTCGACTTCCGTTACGGCGAGATCGAATCTCTGACCGAAACGCTGCGCACGAAAGGCCGTCCGGCGCTCGATCTGGAACTGCTGTCGCTCTTCTTCAAGGGCTGCTGGCAAGGCTGGAACCGTTATTCACGGGCTGTCGAGTATGCCCTGATTACCGACCGGCTGGACAAATACGAAGCATGGGCGCGCTGCCGTGAAGACAAAGCCTACGAGCATACGTTGCTGCTGCGCATGCGCGGCTTCCTGCATTACCGGCCTGTCCCGTGCCGCTGCCACCTCGAATATCAAAGATGCCCCGTGCGGCGTATTTCCGCCGGACTCATCTGTTTATCGTGGCAGAAGCGCCGCATCTTCCAGAGCGTTCTCGAAGCCCAAGCCACGCTGGTCAACAAAGGCTGGAATCCTGACAATTTCCGCATCGTCGAAGAAGAAACGAATAACCCTAAATCCGAAATCCGATGAAAACCTACCGTATCAACAAATACGCCGAGCGTCTCGCTCAGGGAACGGGCTTTGCCCCCGAATTGGTCTATAATATCTCGCTGGTTCGGTTTCAGGGCCGTAACGGCCACTGCATCGCGGCATGGACGCCGGGGATGAAGCGTCCCCGGTATGTTTACAGGGCTCACACACCAGAGGAATACGACAAGGCTATGGAGCGTATCCGGCAGGAGGCCGAGCGCTTCCGACGCCATGATGAGGCGCAGGAAAAGGCTACCGCGGCGTTCCGCGAGTCGCTCCATGTCGGCGAGATTCTCTACTCGTCGTGGGGCTGGGAGCAGACCAATATCGACTTCTATCAGGTCGTGGCGATCCGCGGCAGCGCGGTAGACCTGCGGCAGCTCGACCAGCAAACTACCGAGGACGGCTATATGTGCGGAACGACTGTCCCGCTGCCCGATGTTTTCAAGGGCAAGACCCATACGCACCGCCTGTCGAAAAATTTTATCCGCATCGACTCATGCCGAACCGCATGGAAATGGGACGGGCAACCCCTGCGGTGCAGTTGGTACGGATAACATTACATTAAAATTGACAATGATATGAATACGATTGAACACATCGTTTCGCGTTACCGATTGTATCAGGCTCAATGCGAGAAACGCAGACTGGAAATCGACCGGGAGATCGAACAGCTCACCAAGGAGCGTGCGAGCATAAGGCCGATCCATTGGACGGAAGGGCTGCTGCGCCCCGTCCTGCAAGAAATCGTGCGGCAAACTCCCGATATCGAGTGGGAACAGAAGGAAGAGTATCATCCGTTGGGATTGCGCGGCGCCGTGCTGATCCGCGGCAGGATAAAGAACGGATCGCCCGTCTTTGTTACTTTCACGGAGTTGGGCAACGACCTCTGGTTCGATACGAACCGCGTATGCAGTCGCTTCACTCCCGGAACTCTCGGGGCACTGAACGGCATGAATACCTTGTCGGCTTCCGTTAAGGACGGAACGCCGTTATTGGAATACATTCGTAAACAACAGTTAAAACATCAGCAACCATGAAGATCATGTGTCAGGAGCACTATGACAAGGTAGTGCAGTATGCCGAAAGCATCGGCGATAAGACGTTTCAGGAGTGTCTGGAAAAGCTCCGGCAATGGGAGAGGCATCCTTCGCACCCATGTGAAATCGAGCTGTACCGTGATTTTGCGCCCTATTCATTTCTTTTCAAACAGCGTTATCCGGACGGACGTGTCGGGGTCGTCGGCGGGCTGATCTATCACGGCCGGCCCGATCGGTCGCACTGTTTTATTGACGAGCCGTTTCACGGCTGGATGACCCACACCTGAAAGAATTGCAAATCGAACCGGTCGAATAATAACCGGTATGGGATTTGTATTTGTAATCCAAAATGATTACATTTGTGCGTTATGATATCGAAAATCGAACTATTGAAGGGTATTCATCCGGGAGTATATCTTGCCCGGGAGTTGCAGCGGCGTGAGTTGCGTGGCGGCACACTTGCCTCGCGCATCGGAGCGTACCGGCAAAATCTGAACGCCATTCTTCAGGGGCGGCGTAATATGAATCTGCCTTTATCGTTGAAAATCGAGCAGGAATTGGATCTTCCCGAGGGCTTTCTGATGACCCTGCAGCTTCATTACGACATTGCCCGCACCAAACGGGAACAGTATGCAGGACAACATCCTGACCGGACGAAATTTCGTCCGGTACTTTTCTGGGATGTTGATCCGCAGAAGATCGACTGGCACAAGAACCGCTCTTTCGTCATACAGCGTGTTTTCGAAAGAGGCGAAGAACAGGAGATAGAAGAAGCTATCCGTTTCTATGGACGCGAGGAGATTCTGCGCAACCTGCGCTTCGACGAGAATCCCTATGCGGTCAATCTGAAGGCAAACGCCCGTAAATATTTGGAATATGGCGGATAACAGACTCCATTATGAAACTGTTTCTCCGTTGTTGCGGAATGTGTTGCATGAAATGATGTCATGTGAGATCTTTGCCCCGTTTCTGTTGGTCGGCGGCACGGCCTTGAGCCTACAACTCGGGCATAGAGTGTCGGACGATATTGACCTTTTCACGGACGCCGAATATGGATCGCTTGACTTTCAGGCAATGCAATCGTGGCTTCGGAACAGATTTCCGTATTGCATCGGTGATTGTGGTACGATTGTCGGATTCGGAGCTTCCTACATTGTCGGAAACAGCCGTGAGGAGAGTGTAAAAGTCGACCTGTTCTATACGGACGCATTTATTCGTCCTGCTATCGTTATCGACGGTATCCGGTTGGCTGCGCAGGAAGAGATTGCCGCGATGAAACTCGATGTCGTGTCACATAAAGGGCGTAAAAAGGATTTTTGGGATCTGCATGAGCTTCATGGCAGTTATACCTTTGTGCAGATGCTCGATTACTATGCGGAGCGCTATCCCTATGGTGCTACGCGCAATGAGGCGTCAGCTCTGCTGACCGATTTTTCGCGTGCCGATGAAGATGTCGATCCGCGTTGCCTGCGACGAAAAATCTGGCAACTGATAAAGCTCGACATTGCAGAATGGACAGAACAGGAGTTGACTGTCTTCTGAGCGGGTTTATCGAAATATTTTTGATGATGTTTCAAACGAAAATCATAAAACCGGATGTCGGGGATCGCACCAACAACACTCGCGAGACAGCGCGGGCCGGTCTTTCGGTGACAAAATGTGATCTAAAGCGTATCCCGAATCTTGAAACTGCGATCCGAGAAGGTATTGACAGCGGTGAAGCCGTCGGTTTTGACCCTGAAGATCATCTGCAAACATTGAAAGCGAAGCGGGCAAATGGTTGAATTCGCTTTTGCCGACACTTCAAATAGTTCTGCCGGGACACTATCGACGAATTGGAAAAATTCACCGAGACATATTGCTGCCGGTATGAAATTCGTTATATTTGCAAAAGACAAAAACAGTTTGATATATGACAACAGTACACATAGAGGACAGTACGCCTGAAGGGCGTTTTCTGCTCGACCTGATTCGGAACCACAAGAGCGTGACCATCGAGCCGAAAAAGTCGGAGGCATGGGCGAAAGCCGTTGCTGCCGGGGCTGTGCCGCTGGATGATTTCAACGCAAGATTCGAGCATGAAATTCGGGAAACCTACAAACAGTAATGCGCGAGATCATCGTCTCTGCCACGGTATTGGATAAGTTGTCCGATCTTGTCAGCTATCTCAAAAATGATATCAGGCTTTCGGAAGATGCCGCGCAGGCATATCGTAAGCGGTTCATTGCCTATATTCAAACATTCGGCGCCGAAGTCGATCATCCCCTGTGCCGTTTCAGGCGATGGTGCAAACTGGGCTATCGCTGTGCCGTATTCGAGAAACACTGGGTGCTGGCCTATGAAGTTACCGACGAAGGTGTGATCGTACAGGATATGTCCCACACAGCCATGCTCGACGACATTGCGGAGTGATTCGTTCAGCGATGGCCTGTCGGGTTGATCCGTATTATCAAAATCACCGAGATATTGCCCATAATCATCACGAACGTTTCGACGCCCCTGCCACATGAATTTCATAGCAGTTCCGATAATTAAAGAGGCCGTCCTTCACAATATATCTTCGTTTCCGACAGTTCTCTGCTCATAATCAATGTATTTTGATGTCTTTGCCGCGATTTTCAGGTAATACTGCCCGGACGGATGCAACGTTGTCGTCGGCATGGTCTTGGAATTGCATATCAGCCGAAAAATTCGTATATTTGTAATGACGGGAATAAAATTTGAAGTATGACGATTTTCGATGATTATAAAGATAATAAAGGTCGTAATACGGTCTCCCCGACGTTGCTCTGGGAATACGACCTCACGCATTTCGACTGGCAGCGTTCGCGCAAGATCGTCGTGCAGCGCATCATCGAACGCGGATGGCTGAAAGATTACTTCGCCGCTTTCGACCTGTACAGCGGTATCGAAGGATTCCGCGAGATCATCAAGGAGGTTTCTTCGCTCTCGGCACGGGACATGAATTTTGTTTGTACGGTGTTTAACCTGAAAAAGGAGGAACTGAGATGTTATACACGCAAACTGTCGCGCCTCGAACACTTGAACTGCTGAAAAAACTGGAAGCCGAACCACAGCTGGCATCTTTCAGTCTGGCCGGCGGCACGGCACTGGCGCTCTATCTGGGACATCGTAAGAGTGTCGATCTGGATATGTTCACCCCGCAGTCGTTCGATGCGAAAAAACTCGAAACCTTTTTAGCTGATAAATACGGCTTCCGAACGGATTTTATGGAAGCTGATACGCTCAAAGGTACGATCGACGGAGTAAAGATTGATTGTATAGCCCATCGGTACGCCCCCGTATGAGGAAGCCGGCATCCGGCTGTACGATATGGAAGATATTGTCGCCATGAAACTGTCGGCTATTGCCGATGACGGATCGAGGTTGAAAGATTTCGTGGACATAGCCTGCCTTTCCACGCGTCATACATTTTACGACATGCTCAAATGTTATGAACGTAAATTCCCCGAGGCGAATGTAATCCGGCCGTTCAAGGCTATTACCTACTTTGACGATATAGACTTTGAAGAAGATGTCATCATGCTGAATTTCGAATACGACTGGAACAGCATTGCCGAACGGTTAAAGACTATGACCGTCGCACAGAACCGTATTTTTACGGAATATCCATTACGGAAAAAGCCTCAAATTTCAGTTGAAGAGCATGACGCCGTATCACACAGACGCGGACGGAAAAGATAATCCGAAGGTTCTATTTTGCAACAATATAATTTCAGACAATGACTAAACTAGAGATCGTTAAACAAATTGCCCGGGAAACGGGCATCGAGGCTACGACCGTATCAGCTGTCGTGGAGGGCTTCATGGAAGAGGTGCGCGCCGCGCAGATCCGTAAGGAAAATGTTTTTTTGCGCGGCTTCGGCACCTTCGCCGTCAAACACCGCAAGGAAAAGACGGCGCGTAACATCACAAAGAATACGACGATCAAAATTCCCGCGCACGACATTCCTGCATTCAAGCCTTCTCCCGCCTTCCAGCGTCTTTGGGAAAAGAAATGATTGCCACACCACCCCGATTCGGACGTTCGAATCGGGGTGGTGTCGTTTTATCGCTGCCGGCGACGCGTCAGGCGTTCAGGCGCGCATGGTCTGCGAGGAACTTCTCCAGCCCACTGTCCGTCAGGGGGTGTTTGAGCAGTCCTTCGATTGCTGCAAGAGGGCATGTCGCCACATCGGCACCCGCATCGAGACACTGGATAATATGCTGCGTATGACGGATCGAAGCGGCCAGCACCTGTGTTTTGTAACCATAGGTGCGGTAGACTTTCACGATGTGGGCTACCAATGCCACGCCGTCTTCGGAGATGTCGTCGAGACGTCCCACGAACGGTGACACATAGGTCGCTCCGGCCTTTGCCGCCAATAACGCCTGCCCCACGGAGAATACCAGCGTGCAGTTCGTCCGGATATCCTTGGCGGCAAAGTATTTTACAGCCCGTATTCCTGCAGCCGTGCAGGGCAGTTTCACGACGATGCGGGGATGCAGCGCTGCCAGTGCTTTACCCTCTCGCACCATTCCTTCGAAGTCGGTGGCTATGACTTCGGCGCTCACGTCCCCTTCGACGATGTTGCAAATTTCAACGTAATGACGCTTGCAGTTTTCCGCACCCCGGATATCCTCTTTGGCCATCAGCGATGGGTTGGTCGTCACGCCGTCCAGGACGCCCAGTTCGTGCGCTTTGCGGATCTGCTCCAAATTGGCCGTGTCGATGAAGAATTTCATGATTCGATAGGTTTTAGACACCTTAAAGGTACGAATAAGTGATGGCAAAAGCAAGTTCGCTCGCATTTTACCGAGCGGGAATACTCGATTTCGTTATGCTCGTATGATCGGCAGCCGATTCGACATTATGTCGACGTTTGGCTGTGGCCAATTTTCGAAACGGCTCGTCGGCACCGTATGCCGGAGGCTCTTGCAAAAATCGGCCGTTAGGACATTCGAACGCCGGAATGTACCCCGTCAGAAATCGCTTCGTTTGCGGGCATCGTTTTTTTGCCTTACCTTTGCATTCCCGCAAGGAAAAGCCGTGTTCTTTCCGGAAATTTCAGAGAGATAAAACTTTACCGAATCATGTATTGGACACTCGAACTGGCCTCGTGGCTCGAAGATGCCCCTTGGCCCGCAACCAAAGACGAACTGATCGACTACGCCAATCGCTCGGGACTTCCCGAGACGGTTTTGGAGAACTTGCAGGAGATCGAAGAGGACGACGAGATCTTCGAATCGATTGAGGATCTCTGGCCGGACTATCCTTCAAAAGAGGATTTTCTGTTCAACGAAGATGAATATTGAGTTCCCGCAAGCCGCATGAAAGACACCCCGGTACGGCCTGAAAACCGTATCGGGGTGTCTGATTGTTCGGGAACGGGCTGCCTTTCAGTATCACAGCATGCGAAACTTATGCCTGAAATCCTTTTGTAACGTGATTTCGACAAGAAAATGCCTGATGCATAAACCTTCCGCATCGGGCTCGACCGTTTGTCTCCTTACAGCAGTTTGGCGTCCAATAGCTCCTTGGCTGGGATCTCCACCGCCTGATGCCGCGCTCCGTTGCGTTCAATGATCTCCAGCAGGAGCACCTTGTCGTCGGGGATTGTGAACTTTTGCAGAGCGAAGACCGTCCGCTGGCGCTGGTGTCCCCGCACGACTGTCGGGTCGTTGCACACGCGCAGGATGTCGAGCGGCGTCTGTTGCTGCGCCGTGCGTTTTGCGAGCTTGCGGTCGGCGACGATAAACTGCCGGGCATCGACTTCGAAGGAGATGTTCGTCTCGTTCGAGACCATCGTGTGGATATAGATCACGTCGTTGTGGACATAAATACCCAATACCTCGACTCCGATGCCGTACTTCTTCGTGCGGATGCCTTTCACGTCCATCCGGTTCTGGCGGTAGATATCGCCGAGCACCCGTTTCACGGTCGCGGGCTTCTCGCGGCCCACTTCCTGCAATAATACCCGCCCTTCGGCCGGGGCAGGCTCCGGCTGCGTCGAACCGTTCTCGACGGCTGTCTGTTTCAGCGCCGAGATGTCGATGGTCGAGACGGCCGGGTTCTCGGCATAATGCACGTCGAACGAAAAGAATCCGCCGTCTTCGGTGATGACCGTCAGGTTGGTCTCGGTGGTAAAGTTCCGCACGGCTGCCTTCACGCGCACGACGTTCCCGGCCCCGTCGGCCTTTCCGGCGATGATATCCATCGAACCGATGTCGATGTAGGTCACGGGCGACGGGAAAAGTATATGCACGGTCTTCGAAAACCCCGCTTCGATGCGCAGGGGCCGAATCTCCGCAGGCGCTTCCGGCGCCGTCTGCGCCGTAACCTGCGCCGCCGCCATCAGGGCGGCGATCAGGGTCAGATAAATCAGGTCTCGTTTCATAATTATCTATTGTTCTTTTGAAATCAGTAACAGTTGGTGGTTGGCCTTGAGGGTTATCTTCACCTCGCGGAGTTTCTCGGCGACATATTGCGACGAAGCCTGCAATCCTCCGCGCGCCAGCTCGGACAACACCTGCTGTCCGGCCGAACGGGTGACGTTGACGCTCGTGCCGGCTGTCTGCCCGACGGAAGCCAGCGCCTCTTTGAGGGCTGTCCGCTCGCGGGAGTTGGGGACATTGAGCCCCGGCTGTCCGTCGAGATCGTATGCCGAGGCTTCGACGGCGAAGATGCGCCCGCCGTATTCGACGGACGATACGACGACTTGCAGCCGCATCCCGGAGATTGTCGCAAGACCGTATAACGGCGTGTTGCGGGGAATTACCACACCGTCGATGCGAACGGCTTCCAGCAGCCGCAGACGCACGGTGCTCCCAGCGCGGATCACCTGCGTCGCGGCGACGCAGGCCCTCACCGTCGGAGCGTCGCTTGCGGCCGTGCGCCCTTCGGCTGTCAGGAATCCGAGGTTGCGCTCGACGGTGAAATCCGCTCGCGGGTCGAGCGTCGAGGCTTCGACCTCGCCCTCCCGGACGGGCCGCATCACAGACAGACGCGAATCCCGCCGCTGCTTTGCCTGCTCAACTGCTTCTTCACCCGGGGCCGCTCCGCCGCCGAGATACTTCCGTGCGAGCTTGTACTGTTCTTCGGCCAACTCCAACGGGTCGGGCTGCCGGCGTTCGGCGTCGAGTTGCGATTGCAGGGCCGCGACCTGCTCTTTCAAGGCCTCGACCTCAGCATTGCGCTGCGGCGTGGCGTAGAAGCCCTGCACCTGCCGCTGCATGGCCCGATTGGCTTCGGCAGCCCGCAGTGCGGGGTTATCTGCCGAAGTTGGCTCCTCGGCAGGTTTAAGCCCGTCGTCCAAGAGCGAGAAGGAGTTGTCGCCGAGCGTCATCATGCGTTTCTGCTGCTGCTCCTCGCTGCGGAGCTGCTCCGCGGCTTTGCGTTTGTCTCCGACGGTGGCTTGCGCCTTGCCGTCCGGAACCGACGTATTGATCCCCGCAGCTCCTTCTTGGGGCTTGACGGGCGCAGGCCGGAATATAAGCCACAGCACGACGAAGAAGATACACCCGAGAATCGCCGTGAAGAGCAGCACCTTGCGTTTGCGCTGCCGCTCGAACTCCGCCGAGGGGTCGTTGCCCGGATTCTTGTTTTCTGTCATAACGGGTTATGGTATCAGAGGTGAATATTCAAAATGCCCGATCTCCAGTTCCGGCCCCGTGTCCGCTGCGAACAGGAGCCAAAGGTAAAGGAGCAGCAATAGGACGAGTGCCGCGAGTACGATCCGCTCCCGGATGCGGGGTGCGAGCGTGTCGTGCCGGCGCTGCAGCGACCGCCGTACCCACCGGATGCGGACACGGAGTGAACGGGCGTTAGCGGTCATAGGTCTGCAGGTCTTTGTTCTCGACGATCAGAAGGTTCTCGACCATGAATCCCTGAGGGTTGTTGTCCGAGCGGGAGGTGTTGACCAGCCGGCAGGTTGTGACGAGCGACCGCTCGGTGACGGTGCTTTCGCGCAGGATGCGCTGCCGGGCGTAGGTCGTCACCTCGTAGGGATAGCGGTTGAAGTCGCAGCGGATGCTGTCCACTTTTACCATCTGCGAGATATTGCCCGCTATGAGCCGGTTGAAGAATCCCTTCTCCTGCAGGACCTTGTAGTAGGACAGGGCGCTCTTGTCGGCCATCTGCAGGGCGCGTCCGACGTTGGATTCGATGGCCGCCTTGTCGGGCGAGAGGGTGAAGAAAAGCTCGTGGAAACGCCGCACATGCTCGCGGGCCTCCACGGGGCGGTTCTGCGCGAGATCCTGCGAAAGGGCCACCATCAGCGAGCGCCCGTTGTCGAGCACATAAATCTTCTGCCGCTGCCGCTCGGCGAAGGAGTAGGACATCCAGACTGCCGTCACGGTAACGACGGCGCAGATTCCGGCGAAGACGAAAGCGTAGGTCCGTAGCTGCCGGAATGAGGTTTCGATATTCGTTAATGATTTGAATTCCATGGATAGATTCGAATTTATTTGCGAAGAATGAGTCGTGCGCCGCGTACGATTCCGCGGCCTATGGCCTTACCGCCCGACCATGCCGCTTTACCGACACCCTTCGTTCCGGCCCACGTTTTCCCGGCCATCCACCCGGCGGCGCCGCTTGCCAGCGAGGTCATCTTCGAGACGGTCTTGTTGTAGGCGGCGAAGCCGTTCGCCTGCACGACCCACGAGGCGATCGAGGGGATGCAGAGGTATCCGCAGACGGCCACGAGCATAAAGATCAGGTTCAGGCTGTTCGACCAGTCCACATACCAGTTGTATCCCTGCTCCATGAGTTCGGTATCGTGCCGCATGGCGAGGCTTTGCAGGCGGGCGATAATCGCCGAGAAAAGATCCGAGATGGGCAGCCACAGGTAGATCGAGACATACTTCGTGAGCCACTGCGTGAGCGTGGACTGAAAGCCGTCGAATACGGAGATGGCGAAGGCGATCGGCCCCAGCAGCGACAGCACGACCAGATAGAAGGTTCTCAGGACATCAAGTATGACGCTCGCGGCCGCGAAGAGCAGTTCGAGTACCCATGCCAGGCCTTTGAAGATGAGCCCCTTTACCGACCATGAGGAGCGTTCCTCGTTCATGCGGTCGAGCGTCTGCTGCGTCTGGTCATCCACGCCCAGCTCGCTGAGTTCGCGCTCCATCTCCTCGTCCTCGGCGTAGTAGCTGTCCGGGGGCATCTGCTCGCGGCCTTCGAGTTCGAGCCGCTCACGCCGCTCCTGCCACTCTTCCATGTCGAGCGTCTGCCCGGCCATAAGCGAATGCGTGGCCTTTACCAGCGGCGAGAGAATGCCGTTCAGAGTGCCCAGCACGAGCGTGGGGAAGAACAGGATGCAGATGCCGATGGCGAAGGGCCGCATCAGGGGAAAGAGGTCGATAGGCTCGGCTTGGGCCAGCGACTGCCAGACGCGGAAGGCGATGTAGAGCAGCGCCCCGATTCCTGCGATGGCCATTGCGACCTGCGACATCGGATAACACAGCGCCATCATGTCGTCGTAAAGCACGCGGAGAATCGTATGCAGGTTCTCCGTGAGGGAAAGCATGCGTACCATACTACCAGTAGCGTTGTTCGTCGGTTCCGTACAATGAGAGCACGCCTTCCATGTCTCGCTTCCGGGCGGCCCGCAGCAGGGATATGGAGATGTTCTTGCGCGTGTAGTAGCGTGCCAGATCGCGGTGGCGCCGCAACACGCCGTAGACGCGCTGCACCACGTCGATACGGTCCTTGTCCGTCAGGGACATGTCCGTAGGGTTCACGATGTCCTGCAGCTCCTTCAACTCCCCGGCCGACTCCTCGATGATGCGGGCGTAGCCTGCGGCGATGGCCGCCAGCTCCGTAGGCGTGAAGTTTTCGTCGGAGACCATGCGGCGATAGCCGTCGACGTAAATGTCCGAGATTTCACCCACGAGCAGGATGCACTGCTGGACCTTGCGGGCCGAGCGGACGAGGTTGCTGACCGATTTCAGGGCGTCGTAGTATTTGCGGCCCTGCTCGTAGATCTTCACGGTTTCCTGAAAGCTCTGGAGCATGGTCTGGCCGTTCTTGGCGGCTTCGACGACCTGCTTGGTGGAGTTGACGATGCCCTGCGCGAGGTTCGTGGGGTCCGAGACGACCCACTGGGCGCAGGCTCCCCGGGCCGCGAGGAGCAGGCCAAGGGAGAGAATGACGATTTTGAATTTCATTACTGCGGTGCTTCGATAAGGTTGAAAAAATGTGTGTCAGCGTTTCATCTTCCGGCCCTGCGTCTGCGCCGGAAAGTCGGGCTTCGGCACCACGTCAGCCTTCTGTCGGCGCTTCGGGGCTGGTTGCTCTTGAACCCTTGTCTCTTTGCGCTTCAGGGAGTCGAGCAAGGCGTCAGCACAGGGCTGCCGTCCGGTCATGCGTACGAGCCGTGCGTCCAACTCGCAGAAAGCTTTTTCGACCTGTCTGTATTGCTCGGCTGGTGATATGCCGGAAAAAATCCCGTATTTGTCGAGCAGCTGCCGGTTGATATAAGGGCTGTCGATCTTTTCCGGGAAGCGTGCGAACCATTCCAACGTCTGCAACTCGGCATCGAGTTTCTCGATATAGGTTTGCCGCAGGGGAATTTCCGGGTCGCTCTCCAATATCCTCTCGGCCTCCCGCACCATGCGGTTCTCGGCCTTCCAGATTCGCTCCCGGAGCTGTTGCACCTGCTGCGGGTCATCCGGACATGCCGGACTGTCCAGTTGCCCGCGCATCTCCTGCAACCGCCCCATGTCGGCATCCCAGTCGTAGAGACGTGCGACGTAACAGGAGGGCGTATAGCGTCCGGATGTTTCTGCCAGATGACGAAGCTCACGGAACGTTTCGGCGCGGAACTGCCGGTCGATGATATGCGCTGCTGCCTGCACTTCGGCCATCGGCGGCTGCGGGAGCTTGCTGTCGGGATGCTGTTCCAGATAGGCATCCAAGAGAAAGGTGTGCATAGCCAGCAGGCCGTGCAGGGAGTGTGCGGTGTCTGCCGGAACGTCCGCGAGGCGCCGCCCGATCTTTTTCGCGAACGGCGTCCTGCGCAGGGCCTCCATCAGCTCCAGCATATCTTTCCCCGCCGCATCTTCGGGCGTCCTGAGAAAGCGGGATGTCGCTGTATTCATTGTCAGCCCGATTCCGGCAATGGTCAGATCCGATTTCCGGTGCCGGCGCACGAGATCCGTAATACTGCGTATATCTCGTTCCCGGAGCAGGTTTTCCGCGTGACGTGCAATGAGCGTGCGTCGATGTTCTCTTTCCCAGTCCGGCTTGCGGTGAAATAGCCGTGCGATCCTATCTTTCCATTCCATATCCGTCGGATTTAGAACTGTGTGACTGTGTGCGGAGTTCGCCGAAGGGCTGCCCCTGATTGCCGGGGCTGCCCGAAAATACCGGATGACGCTCCATCATTCGGCCGGTTCATTGAAAGGTTCTGCGGCAATGATTTCGTCATCGTCCCGGCGGCGGATGCTGTCCTCCGGGACGAAGCGCCCGTAGCAGCCGATGGTGAGCGTCTCGGCAGCAGCGTCGTAAAGGACGCGGTTACCCTCGTCGGCCCCGAGCCAGAGACGGTGGCGGCGCAGCGAGACGATGCCGTCCTGTACGATACGTTTGTAGCAGAGCGTGTGGTCGAGGACGAGGATGCGCCATGTCCCCTCGCCGATGCGGCGTATCGAGACCGAGAGGTTGTTTTCCGCCGAGAGCCACGAGCCGCAGATGCGGTCGGCGTCGAGTTGTTCCCGAAGGTCCGCCAAGGTGCGGATAACTTCGGTGCGGGTTCTGATCTCCTGCTGCAAGGCCGCTATGGCCGAAGCAGGCGTCGAAAGGTTGTTATTCATGATTCTGAGATTTTGAGGTTCGTTTGAAAGCGCCGCCCGGCACGAGGAGCAGTGCATCGGCCGGGGGCGTGTAAAAGAGGTCGACCCGGCGTCCGTCGTAGGCCGTGTAGTAGATACATTCCTTGTAACGCATGATATGTATCTCGGAACGGTCGCGCTCCCTTTCGGCATCGTAACGGATGAGGGTCAGAAAGAACGTATCGCCGATAAGTTCGATCTTGAGTCGCGTGTCGTCGAGCGTCGAGTGCCATTCGCCGCACAGGGGACGGATTTTGTGGTATTCGTAATCGTAGAAAAGGAGGAAAGCTCCGAGCACGGCAGCCAGCGCCAGCAGGAAACCTGCGCATATCCCAAGCAGCTGTTTCATAACGGAATAAATTAAGATTCGGTTTTCGTTTCGCGCTCGCGGGCCAGCTGCCGGATGGCGGCTTCGATGTCGCCGCCGAGCTTCCCGGTGAGCTCCATCACCTTCATCTTTTCCGATTCTTCAGTAGTGTACGTCAAATATTCTTCGACCGAGGTTTCGGTCGCATATACCGCCGACTGCACGCCTCCGAGTCCGATCCAAACCTCTTTATAGAGGCGTTCGGGGGCGTTCGAGAGGTTGATCGAAAGAATTTGCGCCTTCTCCTTGTCCGTCAGCCCCAGCAGACGCTGTATGCCGTCGAATTTCGAGAGGTACTTGCGCTGGTCCAAAAGGATTTTGCAGTCGGCGTTGTTGATGATCGACTCCTTGA
>ERZ838118.1657-NODE-1657-length-26317-cov-8.233874_pt1 | contig 26317 bp, 20 predicted proteins | sample MGYA00519863_ERZ838118 | MGnify/ENA primary metagenome ERZ838118 (study PRJEB31850, sample SAMEA3708827) | human gut metagenome | biome: human gut; feature: human-associated habitat; material: faeces | place: China | collected 2014 ...
ATTTTGCGTAACTCCGAATGAGGGCAATCGTGGATGGGCAGATGTAGACTGGTTCCGGATGACTAAGTAACTGATGGAGTGACTAAGTAACTGACCGCTCAAGTAACTGACAAAGAGAAATAAAGATTAAGAATTAACGCGAATATATTTGAACTAAGATGAAAAAGATTGTAGTAGGTCTGGCTGTGATGTTAGGTTTTTGTATGTGCACTCACAAGCCTTCCGGTACATTGGATGTGAATAAGGCATTAGACTATTGTGCAGAGCAGACACAACGTACGCTTACGGAACTGAAAACAGATTCCGGCATTGACTATACGATGATGCCACGTAACATTATGGCTGACGAACACCACTGGAACTGTCGTAAGGCAACGAAAGAAGAATGGTGTGCCGGTTTCTGGCCGGGTGTGCTCTGGTATGATTACGAATATACACAGGATAAGCATATTCTGGAAGAAGCGAAGAAGTTTACGAACTCATTGGAATTCCTTTCTCGAATACCAGCTTATGACCATGATTTGGGATTTCTCGTATTCTGCAGTTATGGAAACGGCTATCGCTTGACGAAAGATCCTGCTTATAAGAAAGTGATTCTGGATACGGCCGATTCGCTGGCTACTTTATTCAATCCGGTTGTAGGAACAATGCTTTCGTGGCCTCGTGAAGTGGAACCACGCAACTGGCCTCACAACACAATCATGGATAACATGATTAATCTCGAAATGCTTTTCTGGGCAGCAAAGAATGGTGGAAATCCTTATTTGTATGATGTTGCCGTTTCTCATGCTGATAAAACAATGAAATGTCAGTTCCGTCCCGATTATACATCCTACCATGTAGCAGTCTATGATACCATCACTGGTAATCTGATAAAAGGAGTAACCCATCAGGGCTATGCAGACAGTACCATGTGGGCGCGTGGTCAAGCATGGGCAATCTACGGATATACTGTAGTCTATCGGGAGACGAAAGATCCTAAGTATCTTGATTTCGCACAGAAAGTGACAGATGTTTACCTCGAACGCCTGCCGGAAGATAAAGTTCCTTATTGGGATTTCAGTGCACCGGGAATACCGGATGCTCCCCGTGACGCTTCGGCTGCGGCAGTAGTGGCCTCTGCTTTGCTTGAACTATCTACTTACCTCCCGAATGGAACCGGAAAACGTTATAAAGATGCAGCTATTGAAATGCTGGCAAGCCTGAACTCTGACAGTTATCAGAGTGGCAAGAGCAAACCGTCCTTCCTGCTTCATAGTGTAGGACATTGGCCGGCTCATTCAGAGATAGATGCCTCTATTATTTATGCAGATTATTACTACATTGAAGCATTGCTTCGGTTGAAACGTCTGCAAGAAGGAAAGAATGTAATTAAATAAAGAAGATTTATATAGAATAAAACACTATCTTTATCACAGTTATTTAACAATAAATCTATGTTGTATGAAACAGTGCATTAAAACAAATGGAGTTTTATTCTTTTTTTGTTTGATATCATTAATCATTACTGCACAGGAGCAATCAGTGCAGTCTAATATCAAATGCTTGAATTATCCTAGTTCGTTTGAGTTATTGCTTCGGCATTTTAAAGGAAAAATTGTATATATTGATGTAATGGCATCTTGGTGTAAACCCTGTCTGGCAGAACTCAAAGAATATGAAAAAACAGATGATTTTTTCAAAAAGAATGATATTGTAAGACTTTTTATTTCAATAGATGAACCCAAGGATTGGAATGCCTGTTTGAAAAGATTGGATGAAAGATTATTAAATGGGTATTTTGTCACCTATCATCGACCAGAGAATAGTGTTGAGAATAATAAATTTTCTGTTGAAGTGGAGAAGTTGTTTGTCACTTATGATGAGAAAGGTAATTTCGCCGGGCTTTCAGTTCCTCAGTTTATTATTGTTAATAGGGAGGGAACTATTGTAGAATATAAGGCACAAAGACCAAGCAATCCGGAGGAATTGAAGAATCAGTTGAAACAATACTTGGAATAATATGAGGAAAGACTCCCAAAAACGAAAAGCTCTGCAAGAACGAAGGTTCCGTGCAGAGCTTTTTTTACTGGTTAGGGTTAGGTTTATTTTATTGTTTTACCTTGATGATGTCATAATTCAGATCGCTGACAGCTTCTTGCAAGCTATCGTTCACCAGACGAAGAGTGGTGTCATTTACAATCACGAAATACATCGGAGCTTCACCATCCTTCGGAGTTAACTTAACAGCAGTAACAGGTTTTTTGTTCACAACCTTGTGTACTGTTTGTTGTTTTCCTTTTGAAGTGAAAGTCTTGTTTTGTCCTTGACCTTCAGCATCGAGGTAAGTCATATCCAGTGTATACGCAGTATCCACACCGTCAGTTGCAGCGTTCAGGGTCAGTACATAGTCAATACCCGGACCGTCGGCAGCAGGAAGAGTACCTTCATAAACTTCAGTCAATTCGGTAATCGGAGTCATAGCAAGAGCTAGACTGTCTGCTTGAGCCTCTGCGGCTTTGTTTGCTTTTGATTGGCATGATGCCAAAGCAGCTACGACTGCTGCTAACATAATTACTTTTTTCATCGTTAAGTGCTTTAAGTTAATATAAATATAGTGAGCTATTGCTCGTTTTTTGCTATCCTATTCCTGCTCTTCGTCCCGTTTGATGACAAGCAGTTTGTCTACTCGTCCGCGGTCCATGTCCACCACTTCGAATTGCAGATTCTTGTAGGTGAAGATGTCTCCCGCTTTCGGGATACGGCCAATCAGGAACATGGCTAATCCCCCCAGAGTGGTGAAGTCTTCCGATTCCAGATCTTCATAGGATAAAATCCCCATTTCCTCCATGAAGTCGTCGATGTTCATTGAAGCTTCCACCAGCATCGAACCATCCTGCCTTGTGACGATTTCTTCTTCTTCCGTTTCATCCTCTTCAAGGATGTCTCCGAAGATACTTTCGGTCAGGTCGTGCAGTGTGATAATGCCTTCTGTGCTGCCATACTCGTTAACAACAACTCCGAACTTGTTTTTGTTCTTCTTAAATAGCTCTAAAACTTTATTTGCATATAAACTTTCCGGAATAAAGAGGGGAGGACGGGCTATTTCGCGTAAGTTAAACAGCTTTTTACTGCCTATCATCAGGATAATATCCTTTACGGAAACCACACCGATAATCTCATCTTTCCGTTCGTCCACCAACAGATATTTGCTATAATGTTCTTCTTCGATTGTCTTCATCACCTTTTCCTGCGTATCATCAGGGTGAAGGATAATGAGATCTCTGCGATGCGTCATCAGTTCGTTAGCCCGTTTGTCGGAGAAGCGGAACACATCACGTATCATTTCCGTTTCCTCTTTGTCAATCACACCCTGTTCCGAGCTTTGGTGAAGAATCATCTTAATCTCCTCCTGTGTCATAGGGCGTTCTTCGCTTTTCAGACCGATGAGCTTATTCAACAAACGGGTGGATATACTGAGTAACCAAACAAAGGGGTAGGAGACTTTTGTCAGCAGAATCATAATCGGACTGAATAAGATGGCATATTTCTCCGGATTACTAAGAGCAATGGATTTAGGGACCAATTCTCCGATAATGAGAGAAAGATAGGTAATGACTGCTACCGTAGTAATCATGGCAAGATTACGCGCATAAGCTTCAGCTCCCGGAATAAGGGAGAAGAGAGGAACGAGATCGTCGGCAATGGCTACTCCACCATACGCACCGGATACGATACCGATCAGGGTAATACCTATCTGGATGGTGGATAAGAACTTTTCCGGTTCTTCCAACTGTTTCAGAACTCCGCGTGCGGATTTGTTACCTTTAGCGACAAGTGTTTCAAGACGTGCTTTGCTGGATGATACCAGCGCAATTTCATACATGGCAAAAATGCCATTCAGTATGAGTAAGAAAAGAATTATAAGAAATTCCATAAATGGATTAAAATGGTTATTGCTTCGAAATTACATGAAATCAAGACACTATGCAAATCTGTGTAATAGATTAATGATTTTTTAATACTAGTGGGTTCTTTTTATCGGAAAAAGAAAAGGAGATACAAAGGTTGTAAAACCAACGTATCTCCTTTTTCCGTCCAATTCAGGAAGGATGTCTGTTATTTTTTAGCATAAGTATCTGCCTTTGCTTTGGCTCGTTCGATTCGCTTCATTGTATCGGGATGTGAAGAGAACATCTTTTGGAGATAAGAAGGCTTTTCTGCACCTTCTGAGAGTTTTGCCAGCTTGGTCAGCGAATTAGCCATGGCATAAGGGTCGATACCATTCTTTACACAGAACTCTACACCGTAATCGTCGGCTTCGCCTTCTTGTTTTTGTGAATATTGCGCACCTGCCAATGCTTCGGCCATAGCTCCGAGTTCAGAGTCGGTCAGTTTGGCAACCTTGTCGCTGGTAGCACCGGCTGCATTCTTTATTGCCGAACGAAGGTAGGCGTTCTTCATGGCGTCTTTTGAATCGGTATGAACTACATGACCGATTTCGTGACCTACTACGGCCATGACTTCTTCGTCAGTCATTACATCCATTAGTCCGGCACAGATACGTACACTGCCGTCACCACAGGCAAATGCATTGATATCTACTACTTCATATACGCCGAAGTTCAGTTTTAACCCGTCTACTTCTTTAATATGCCCGGTCAGTTTTTCCAGGCGTTTGCCGTATTCCGTATCCGGTTTGGTCAATGGATTGTGAGTGTCCATCCATTCCATGTATTCCTTACTCATGTTGGCAATATCGGCATCAGATAATGTTACGGCTGATACTACGTCTTTGCCGGCTTGTAATGCTTTCCCTAAATTAAACTTTTTGCCGAACTGTGCAGATGCTGTCATACCCATTCCTAAGAGGATAAAGGCGATCATAGTAATTTGTCTTTTCATACTTTTTAAAGTTTTTATGTTAATATTCAAATGTAATTCCTAAGGTAGGGAGTAAGGTCCCACTTGACTGCTTGATACGTTTCATTCTATAATGCTGACTATCGGCTGGAGCTTCCGGGTTATCGATAACACCGGTACTCATCAGTACGTCCTGTTGTTTTAGCTTGCTTACGGTGATATTCTGCAAATCCAGATAGAATCCCAGCATACAGTGTTTCAGGTAAAAAGTCTTATCCACACGGATATCTACTTGGGCAAAGGCGGGAAGGCGTTCCTTATTATACTTCGAATAGTCATAATATGCCTTTCCTTGTGCATCCCAGGCAGATACCAGAGAGGACTTCTCTTCATCGTAGGGGGTATAGGGAGCACCGCCGATACAACTGACTTTCATTCCGACGCTCCATAGATGCGGGAGATTGTAAGTTCCCCGTAGATTGAAGATATATCGGTTATCCCATGCGGATGCGATGTATTCACTTTCTTTATTGTTACGGTATTCACTTTTGAACAGGGTGAAAGAAGAAGCCAGGTTCAACTTTTTGGCAATTAACCATTTTACTAAGATTTCTGCTCCATAAGAACGCCCTTGTGCGGTGGAAGTTAGCAGTTCATTGCCAATCACTCCGTAATCATTTCCTTTGCAGGCCAGTGGAATGCCGTCTACAACGGAGAGCGGAATCTTATCATAATCTTTGTAGAATCCTTCAATGGAAACTTCAAAAGTGTCTCCTTTCCGCCAACTGACTCCCAAACTTTCCTGACTGACTTTCATATAGCGGAGGTTGTATTTGTTGGCGTATGCTCCATGATTGTTTTTAAATCCAAGCGCCGTATATGGAGGAAGCTGATAATAAAGTCCGGCATTGCCGCTTACAAACCAGTGATCGGTTAACTGATAAGAAAGCGATATGCGGGGTGATAATTGGTCGGAGAGGGATTTCATTGCCGATGAATAGTTATTGGCATCGGCCCGTAACCCTAAAGAAGCAGTGAAACGTTCATCCATTGAAGAATAGTTGACAGTACCGAAAATTCCCCATCGTAAAATATCCAGATAGGTGTGATAATCGAATATTTGTGCCTGATTCGTGTATATCTTTTGAAAAGTTGTATTAGAGTATTGGCTATAGTCTAAGTTCACTCCAAGATTGATTTTCCAGTTTCGGATAGAGGATTTGTTCTCGAAACGGAACTTCGTTTCTTGTTCGGTAGAACGGAGGCGAAGCATTAGATTGTCCGGAACACTTTCGTCATTTTGGCGGTATTTCGTGTTACGGTTGTTCAGATAACTGTGACTGACGACTATTGATTGTACATGTGCTCCTGTGTAGTGTCGGTAAACAGAACCCAATGTAAACGTCTCCTGCTTGATCTTAGGCAGGTAGCTTAGAATGTATTCGTTGTCTTCACTATCCGCTTTTGTGTTCAAGCGCATATTGTCGATTCCTCCCAATCCTAAAATAGTCAGTTCATTTTGTTTGTTGAACCTGGTTTTCAATTTGAACTGTGCGTCTGTGAAGGTCGGCAAGAAAGGGAGGTCAAGCATATCAAAAAGGAATTGCAGATAGGATTGGCGTACGGATACCAGATAAGAAGTCTTTTTCCCGATATGCCCGTTGGAAGCAAGGGAGACTTCAGAAGCTCCAAGTGTTGCTTTCAACGAGTTGCGTTCCATATCTCCGTCACGCAATTTGAAATCGAGGACAGAACTGAGTGCATTTCCTTTATCTGTAGGGAAAGCACCGGTATAAAAATTGACTTCACGTATCAAGTCGGCATTGAGGATGCCTACGGGACCACCGGAAGCTCCTTGCGTGCTGAAATGGTTGATGTTGGGAATTTCTATTCCGTCCAGATAGAAACGGTTTTCAGAAGGGGAACCGCCACGTACAATCAAGTCGTTGCGGTAGCCTATTGGTGAAAAGGCAACTCCGGGATAAGACTGTACGATTCGTGAGATGTCCCGGTTGGCTCCCGGACTCTTTTCTATTTCTTGTAGTCCTATAATACGCAGGCTGACAGGACTTTCCAAATCACGCCGGAAAGGGGAAGCTGTGACAGTAATTCCTTCGAGCTCCGTCAGGTTCTCTTCCATCTCTATCGAGATATTTAAATTCCTGGTGGATAAGATATATTCAGGCGTAGTGACACTTTTGTAGCCGATAGCAGTTGCTTGTAAACGATAGATGCCGGGAGGCACCTGCTCTATTGTAAAGTGCCCTTCTGCATTGGTTACGCCACCTTTATTCAGTCCGATGACCGTTACGTTGATAAACTCTAATGGTTGACGGTTGTTTTTGTCTATTACTGTTCCTTTTATCTGATGCACAGGTTGAGCTTGAATCAGGAGAAGCAGAAAACTGCAAAAAAAGAAAAAGGTAAGAAGTCGCTTCATACAATTAGAGTTTAGTGGTGCAAAAATACATAAATTGTTTTATTTCTCATTTATAAGTTCTATTTTTGTGAGACCTATTAAACAGATTCTTTGATGAAAACTGTAAATTTGATTACTGGCAATGATGCGATGAAGGCGCACATTGTTCAGAAGACATGAAAGAATTATATATTAAAATAGAATAATACACAATGAAAAAACTTCTGTTAATTACTCTTTTTCTTGGTTGGGCAGCTCTCTCTTTTGCTGCCAAAGTAGATACCTTATTGATTAAAAGTCCTTCCATGAATAAGGATGTGAAGGTGGTAGTAGTAACTCCGGATGTAGCATCGGGAAAAAAAGCGATAGCTTGCCCCGTTCTTTATCTGTTACACGGCTACGGAGGAAATGCCAAAACATGGATTGGAATAAAACCGAATCTTCCACAAATAGCGGATGAAAAGGGAATGATTTTTGTTTGTCCGGATGGGAAAAATAGCTGGTACTGGGATAGTCCGCTCAATCCGTCATATCGTTACGAGACGTTCATTTCATCGGAGTTGGTTAAGTATATTGACGAGCATTATAAAACGATTGCTGATCGGAAAGGACGTGCTATTACCGGATTGAGTATGGGTGGACATGGAGCAATGTGGAGTGCGATCCGTCATAAAGATATATTTGGCGGTGCTGGAACGACAAGTGGTGGAATGGATATCCGTCCTTTTCCGAAGAACTGGGAAATGTCCAAGCAGTTAGGCGATTATGATTCAAATAAAGAAGTGTGGGATAATCATACTGTTATCAATCAGATAGATGGTCTTGAAAATGGAGATTTAGCCATTATAATCGATTGTGGTGAGAGCGATTTCTTCCTGAAGGTGAATCAGAATTTACACCATCGTTTGTTGGAGAAAAAGATTGACCATGATTTTATTACCCGTCCGGGAGCGCATAACGGACAGTATTGGAACAACTCTATTGACTATCAGATACTTTTCTTCGATAAGTTTTTCAAGAAATAAATTGTATTGATATGATTGGTGCACTATATTAGTGCCATGATTGTGCCGCCTCTTTGTCACAGTTATCTTTTTAGGAGCCCCAAATGGGGCTCCTTATTCAATGGCAATTAATATGTTCTGAATATTGATCTTATTGGAATAATGTGTGCGTCTATAAATGCTCGTAGGTTTTCCTTCGTTGTCGAATGTATAAGAATAAGTAGTATATTCATTATTATTGTTTTCAGGAGTGGAGCGGGCTACCAGATGTTGCGTCGGCTTGCCTAAGATTCCGGCAAATAGGGCGCATTGGTGGAATGAAAGCGGATAAATTTCTAATAAATCCAAACAGGGCAGGCGATAGTAATTGATTGTTTCTCCGGCTTCATACATTATTTTATTTTCTCCGTAATCAGTGAAAGATTCATTTGTCAGTGACGGGGAAGTAACACTGATCAGCTCTCCGTATTGATAAACAAGCGACAGGGTATGGGAAGCGTTTTCGGGCTGTAGTGTACCATTTATAGATGTAATATTTTCATGCAGTTGAGTTAAGTATCCGTCCGTGTATGTAAAGTTATATTGGCGTACTTGGGAAATGGCCGTGTATGTACATTGAGTTGCATAACCTTGTTCATTCAATGTATATATCCATTTGTTATCTTCACTATCTATCATGGTGACAAGGTTGTTCTCATATTGTAAAGTTACCTGATGAGAAAGTTCCTGTACAATTTCGGCACCAATGCTGATTGACTGTGTATTGGTATAGGATGTGAGCTTATTATCCGTATATGCATACTCATTCTTTATAGTGTTGATAGCAGTGGAAGAGGTGGTCATATATGTCTCTTCAACTTCGGTCATTACCATTTTAGACATTGTCGGAACAGGTATATTAATCTCATTCCACGTCTTCTCTTTCTCATCATCGTCGGAACAACTGAGAAGTAGAATAGTGGTGATAAATAGTAGAACTACTTTTTTCATTTTAAATGTTATTAAAGCCTTAGCCCTTTACTGCTAAAACGTCGGCTGGCTGGACTGTTTACACTCTTTTCAACCTTGAAGCGAGTCTGTGTTGTACTTTCTTCTGGAGTTTCGTCATCTTTAGGCGGATATGTACCGTCCAATACTCCTATGGCGATCTTCAGCAATCTTTCACTTTTACCATCCTTGTCGAATGTACCGAATGGTAGGAATTCACTGTAATTTGTACTCCCATCTATTGTGGTTTCACTGACTTTTAAATCGGTAGCTGGAGAAATGGCACCATAAGTATCGTGTTGGGAATTGTAAACTGTACATACTACCGGGTTGACCGACCATAGAAATTCTTCATTAATAAACTGTTCTGTTGCTACATTTTGTCCCTTTGTCGAACTGCCTACAGTAGCAATAGGATATGTATCCTCTAAAAAAAGACTTCTAATGAGCATTTCCGGTGCTCCCATTGTCGTTCCGCTGGTAATGGCGATTAAACTGTGTAAGTCTAAATTAATCTCTCTATCTGTACCGAACAGAATAGTGGCGTCTTTATCCGTATTTTTATCATTATATTCAAGATAAGCCATTGGCTCTCCTAAACGCTCGGCTGAGGTCAGAATAGTACCTAACAACTGAACACAATCCATTGAACCTCCCTCATTGTAACGAAGGTCAAGAATAACAGCTTGTACGCCTGCTTCCTTGAACTTTTGCGAGACACTGCGTAATTCATTGTTGTATTTTTCCGGCTCGGCTTTTGTACCGGCTGTGAAGCTATTGTACATGAGATAGCCTATTTTTATATTTTTGACCGGTGACTCAATAATCTCATATTTATGTACGGGATTGTCTTCTACTATCCGTGCTGCAGGCATTTCAACGGGTTCATCTATTGGAACAACTCTATATTCCATCGTCGGTCCTTCATCTTCTCCGTCACCTCCCTCATTTCCATCTTCTTCATCTTCTATTTCCACCTCTTTCCACTCGCCCAAAGTCAGTTCTACAGCTTTAGTTCCTTGCAATAAATATGTCTCATATTTCTTACTAATGTAGGAAGTGTCTACTTTCATGATCCAATCACCGCGTTCTAAACCCGCCTGTGCGGCAGGGGAACCTGGAATAACGTAAGTAATCAATGCGTTGTAGGCAGTGTCAATATCCGGATTTCTAACTAATGAATAATCAAATCCATATGTGGGCAATGGAGTTGCCATAACAGAATCTACAAACGAATAACTATCCTGCTTCGATTTCACTTTAGATAGGAAAGAGGCAGGTTCTACAAATAAGTTTACATCATCATAGGAAGGTAGCTCCTGATACCACAGATAGTTCTGTTGCATGATGTCTAATATCCATGTATCCAATGCTGTTTGGTGGGCATACTCCGGCCAGCGGTCAACACCACAGGAGAAGAAGCCACTGAGAGATACGATGGTCAGGGCGGGTATAAGGATTATCTTTCTTAATTTCGTCATCATAAAAAGCTTTTCACGTTGCAAATGTAGGAAATACTTTGCTTATCTACCACATTTATGGTATAAAAATGCCTTTAATGTGTGATTGGCTGTTAGAGAATCCTGCGTTATCTTTGTGCTTCCAAAATGATCAATAGGCATTAGTAAAATAGAATAAGTGATTAATAAACAGTAATTTCATGAATATAGCTGCATTGTTATCGGGAGGTGTTGATAGTTCGGTGGTTGTTCACTTGCTTTGTGAGCAGGGTTACAAACCGACTCTTTTTTATATAAAGATCGGTATGGAAGGAGCGGAGTATATGGATTGTTCGGCAGAGGAGGATATTGAATTATCGGCTGCTACTGCCCGAAAGTACGGTTTATCTCTCGAAATAGTTGATTTGCATAAAGAATACTGGGAAAATGTAGCGACTTACGCCATTGGTAAGATCCGGCAGGGATTGACACCGAATCCGGATGTGATGTGCAATAAACTAATAAAGTTTGGTTGCTTTGAACAACGCATCGGGAAAGAGTTTGATTTTACGGCTACCGGTCATTATGCTACTACGATACAGCGTGATGGAAAAGTGTGGCTGGGTACGGCAAAAGATCCCGTAAAAGACCAGACGGATTTTCTTGCACAGATTGATTATCTGCAAATTTCCAAACTAATGTTTCCCATTGGAGGATTGACGAAACATGAGGTGCGTGAAATTGCAGACGCGGCTGGATTACCCAGTGCCAAAAGAAAAGACAGTCAGGGCATTTGCTTTTTGGGAAAGATAAACTATAATGATTTTGTCCGTCGTTTTCTTGGCGAGCGGGAAGGAGCGATTGTAGAATTGGAAACCGGAAAGAAACTAGGTACACATCATGGTTATTGGTTTCATACTATCGGGCAGCGGAAGGGGCTTGGTTTGAGTGGAGGTCCTTGGTTTGTTGTTAAAAAGGATATTCAGGAAAATATCATTTATGTATCTCGCGGCTACGGTGTAGAGACCCAATATGGAAATGAATTCCAAATGCGTGATTTTCATTTTATAACAGATAATATTTGGAAGGGTCAGGGTAAGGAAGTGGATATAACCTTTAAAATTCGTCATACTCCTGAATTTACTAAAGGGAAGCTCATTATGAAGGGAGATAATCAGTTTCATATCCTATCTTCTGAAAAGTTACAGGGCATTGCTCCGGGACAGTTTGGAGTGATTTATGATAAAGAAGCGCGGATTTGTGTGGGAAGTGGGGAGATTATCTGTTAAATAGTTCTTTTTGAGTGGCGAAGATTGAATAAACAAGATTATTTTCATTACTTTTGTTTCGTAGAATTATAAATAAAGGAGGTTTGATTATGACAACGATGGAATTGAAAAGCCTGAAAATGGACTTGGTAGAGGAACTCCTGAGTTTGAATGACAAAGAGATGCTCAATCGGGTAAAAACCTATTTGAAACGACTTAAGAAGATGGAAGCTGAAAAAGAAGAGGACGAAATCAGTAAGGAAGAGATTCTTGCAGGGATTGATGCCGGGCTGAAAGAGGTGAAGTTATCAATGGATGGCAAATTGGATTTAAAGACAGCAAGGGAGTTTCTTAATGAATTATGAGATAATAGTAAAGCCTACATTTCAGCGAGAAGCTAAACGAATGGCAAAGCATTATGCTTCTTTTAAAGAGGATTTTGCTTTATTGATTGATGACTTGGAAAAGAATCCTCAACTTGGAACAGATTTGGGACATGGTTTGCGTAAGGTACGTATGAAAATTACTGCAAAAGGAAAAGGTAAAAGTGGAGGTGCAAGAGTTATAACCTTTACTGTGGTGATTTCTCAACAAGATGCGGTGTTAAACCTTCTTTATATCTATGATAAGGCGGATAAGGCTTCTATATCAGAGAAAGAGATTGAACAACTTCTGAAGCAGAATGGTTTGAAAACACATCAGATATAGTATTCCGCTAAATCAACAATTCCCGCCCGCATGGCATATTTGGTGGCTTCATGCACATTATTTACGCCTAACTTGCGGAAGATATTTTTACGGTGGCTGTTAATCGTATGAAAACTAAGTTTTTTCTCTGCTGCAATCTCTTTTGTCGTTTTGCCCAGTGCGATTTCTTTTAGAATATTCTTTTCTGTTTGCGTTAGCAAATGATTGTCTGTGGATGAGGTAACAGACGGAGAGCCAGTTCCCGAAAGCAATAGGTTGCTGACATGATTGCAGATATATCTTTGTTTGCGGATAGCGCATTGAATCGCAGTGATAATTTCTTCTTTGGAATTATCTTTCATTACTACTCCAAAAGCCATGCTGCTAAATAATATTTGTCGAAGGAAGTTGAGACTTAGCTCATCGGAGAATAGGATCCAATCGGCCTTTTTAAACCTTTCCTGTAGAACGATCAGTTCATCTGCCCCGGCAAAATTGAATAGTGTGTAATCAAGAATAACCACTGCTTGCGGGTACAATCGCAGCAATTGAATCAGCTCTACTTTATTATCAGCTTCTAGAAGTGCGGATACATCTTTTTGCTTGGTCAGTAGGAACATCATTCCCGCTTTGCTGATATCTTGATTGTCTGCAATGATAAATTCTCTCATAATAGGAATAGTTAAATAAAACTCCGCTACAAATGTACATATTTTGTGCGATTTGTAGCGGAGTTTTAATTAGATTCTTGAATTCCGATTACCAGGAACGTCCTTTGAAGATGTTGGATTGGTCAAGCGGAACGATATTTCCGTTCAATGTCAGATTGTTGTTATTGAAGTTCGGGCTGATTGTAACCGAAGCTGTATTATTTCCACTGCTCATGTTGATGAAGACCTGAGCGGAAATACCAATACCTTGAACGCTGAATGAACAGTTCACATTTCCTTTCTTGTCAATGTTCATTTTCATATCAGAAGAATTACCATCTACAGTGACACCACCGATCCCGTTAGGACCTGGATAAGCTGTATTGAAAGCAGTCTGCACAGTGGCTCTGTTGCCATTCATCAAAACGAAGTTGGTGTTTGAAGTCACGAAAGCACTCATTCCATTGCGGAAGATTACTTGATTGGCTTCCAATACAAATTGCTTGTTCTTTAAAGCCTGTACAGCTTGTTGATAGGCTGCCATATCCTGTACTTGTTCTTCGGCACGGAGTTTTGCTCTTTCTGCGTCTCTTTGAGCTTTTCGTTCTGCGCGGCGGGCTGCTGCGTTACTTTCCTGTGCATACATCATCGTGCTTGCACTCACTAATACTAATGCTAATAATGCAATAAACTTTTTCATAACTTTTTTTTGTTTAGGTTTAATACGTTGTCCGTTTATTGCAAAAACAAAGAGTATGCCAGATTGTTCACGAACGTCGTGCAATTTTGTATCCGATAGCTGCGACGGCAATACTCATTAAAGGGCTGATAATGTTGAAAAAGCAATAGGGAAGATATACAAGTGTGGGCACACTTAAAATGGTGGCCTGAGTCATCCCGCAACTGTTCCATGGGATCAGTACGGATGTAACGGTTACTGCATCTTCCGTCGTGCGGCTTAGTAAGCAACTTTCATATCCTTTCTTGGCATATATGTCACGAAACATATTTCCCGTCAGAATGATACTGATATATTGGTCGGCTGTTGCCAGATTAAGAAACAAGCCTGAGCAAACCGTACCTCCTACCACACTGACCGTCTTTTTCATAAATCGAACAAAGATTGAAGTGATACTACCCAACATACCGCTGGCCGTCATTGCTCCACCAAAACACATGGCACACAGAATGAGCCAAATCGTATTCAGCATTCCGGACATGCCGCGTGTGGCAATCAAATCTGCCAGAACGGCATTGTCTGTGTGCAGACTTGTACTTCCATATATCGTTATCATTAATCCTTTGAACAATGAATCGAAGCCGGAAGTTGCCATTCCGGAAACCTCCTGCAATAACTCCGGCTGGAAAATCAAAGCGAAGACTCCTGCCAGCAGTGTCGATAAAAACAGGGTAATGATGGAAGGAATCTTACGGGCGATTAATATGCCTGTTACAATAGGTACAATCAAGAGCCAGGGAGTAATGTGGAACTTTTCATTCAAAGCAGTTGCCACTTCGGTGATATGTTGTGTATTGCTGGCATCGTGTGAGAATCCTGCCACAGTAAAAATAATCAAAGTGATTATGAGGGAAGGAACTGTCGTTATCATCATGTATCGGATATGCCGGAATAGTGGAGTATCAGTTACGGAAGCTGCCAATATAGTTGTTTCCGATAGAGGCGAGACCTTATCTCCAAAATAAGCTCCGGAAATAATGGCTCCTGCAATCCATCCCTCTTCAAATCCTTGTGCCCTGCCGATACCCATCAGTGCGATTCCAATGGTAGCGATGGTGGTCCACGAACTACCGGTCATAACGGAAATAAGTACACAAATGATACAGGTGGATGCTAAGAAGAAACTGGGATGTATGATTTGCATTCCATAATAAATCAAAGTAGGTACTACTCCGCTGATCATCCACATTCCACTTAATGCACCGATAATCAATAGGATGATAATAGCCGTTGCCACTCCGGCCACATTGTTTGTGATGGCAATCTCATAATCTTTCCAAGGGATTTTGTAGAATGCCATACCGATAAGAATACAAATAGCGGTAGTGGTGAGTAATGATACTTGACTTCCTCCACTTAAAGCATCACTACCGAAAGTATGGATAGTACCGAATAATAATAGTATAAGTACGATAATTGGTATCAGGGATACAAAAGGGGAGGGGGCTTTTTTCATATTAAGTTCTTTAATGCTCTATATTATTTTGGTTTGCAAAGATACAACAAAATGATCGAAATTCTTAGCGTTATGGAACAGAGCAATAAAAATTAGTATAAGTTTATATATTCTTGGTACATAGAATCAGCCCCAATTTACCTTACGTTTTAGCCACCAATATCGTATGAAAAGTATTCCGGTCAGAATCAGAGCGATAGATAGTCCGGTGTAGAAAACGGAAATAAAACTGTCGGGTAATAGATGGAAGCTCCGGATGGTAATGCCTAGAGAGATCATGAATATCATAATGATCCAACTCTTTACATCAAAAAAAGAAAAAGGGCAGTTACGGGTTTTCTTTTTCTCTTCAATTCGCCGGGTGTGTTTATAATAAAGTCTTTTAAAGATGAGTACGAAGAATAACAGGAAAACTACAGTTGCTTCTCCGATTTTGAACATCCAGTCTTGGGAGTTGTTTAACCATGTAATGATTCCTATTCGTAATATATTGATACCGGCTGTAATCCATACTGCGCCGGCTGTAATGAGTAAGATTTGTTTGTTAACTCCGTATTTCATTCGCTTTACTTTTTTTGCTATAAACGGTTTTACTGCTTATTTTGTTGAGTCATTTCTTATGATTTATAACTCATTTTATGAAAAAAGTGGTGGAAACCGTATTTCCTTCCCCATCAACGGCTGTCAGAGAGTGTTTCCCCGGTTCAGGTTGCAAGGATATTTTATGAAAATCCTGTGTTTGCATCAGATATATATCATCGAGATGCCAGAAAACGATTGCTTTGGGATTGTTGTGAGCCAGTTCGACAGTGATGAATCCTTTGTTACCATCCAATTGTTTCGGTAGCTTGATTCGTGCATTCATCGGAGGATAAATGAATTGCATGGGTTGGAAACTATCTTCTCCGCAACCTGATTTGAACGGAGGAAGAGGCTTGTATTCCGGATGATGCTGTTTATAATACCATTCCCACACAGGAGGCAGTGCGAACCATGACCTTTGGAAAGTAGGCTCCGTATTGGCACAATTCTCATAAATACGATATTTCTCGTCGGCAGATAAAGTAATGAAGTGATGATATGGGCAGGATTCCGTTCGTAGTCCGGAGGGAAGTATAAGCACTGTGTCCGTCTCCTCGCAGAAGCGTCCTTTCAGATGACCGGATTGACGGCATACCTCTGCATCAATAAAAACACCGGTCGGACGTTCAAACCACGATGAAGAGGGAAGATAGTTGAATACATCGAATAATACGGGACCTGCCGTTTGTGCGCCCGCTAATCCCGGTTTTCCTTCACCGGTTGCGTTTCCTACCCATACGCCGACTGCGTAACGAGGAGTGACGCCTACCGCCCAAGCATCCCGGAATCCATAACTCGTTCCTGTTTTCCAGGCGATGGTCTGCATGGAAGGGATGGACTTCCAATCGATCTCTTCGGGGCGGTTGACTTCTTTTAGCGCGTCGAAAGTTTGCCACACTGCACCCTTGTCCCAAGTGAATTTTTGTTGTATCGCTTCGTTTTTGTTCTCTTCTCCCATTAAGATGTCGGCTTCTTTTTGAGGGACTGCATCACTATGCTGATTCGGAATCAGACTTCGTCCCATTTGTGCGTACGCATTTGTTACATCCCATAAAGTGGCTTCTGCTCCTCCCAGAATCAGGGATAAACCGTAGTGGGACGATGGACGGGTGATTGTTTTGAATCCAGTCTGTTGCAGGAAATTATGAAATTTGGGAACACCATATTTTTGTAACATTGTCACGGCTGGAATATTCAGTGAACGGGCAAGTGCTTCCGAAGCGGGCACAGCCCCCTCATACTGCCTGCTGAAATTCTGCGGACTGAATCCGTTTATGTTAATGGGGATGTCAGGAAGTAGCGTATGTGGCAATAATGCCCCCTCCTGCAACATCGCATAATATAAAAAAGGTTTCAAAATACTTCCTGTGCTTCTGGGAGCTTGAATTACATCCACCTGATTACCTCCTTGCCGATGGTCGAAATGTACATTCCCGCAATAGGCTATCACTTGATTGGCAGGGAGGTCGATTACTAAAATGGCCAGATTGCGGATATCGCTTCGGTTAAATTCGTTGCTCCAACGTTCAGCGATGGCTTCTATATGTATTTGAATTCCCCGGTCAATGGTGGAATGTGAGTACTGTCCATTTCTTTCTTTGTAGAAACGGCTGACTAAGTGGGGAGCTGTTTGCGGAAGAAGATGTGGCTCTTCGGGAAGAGGTTCGCTGACAGCCAGCTCATAAGTAGACGAATCTATGATTCCTTTCTCATGGAGCAGTTTAAGGACCCGGTTACGTTTGGCAAGTAATGTCTCCCGTCCTTTGGATAAATGAATCATGGCTGGAGCATTGGGTAATACGGCGAGCATGGCCGATTCCGCCCATGACAACTCTTCGGCTGAATGACCGAAATAACGCCAGGCGGCCGCATCCAGTCCTACCACATTTCCTCCGAAAGGGGCATGAGATATATACATGGATAGGATTTCTTCTTTAGAAGCCCTGAATTCCAGACGTGTAGCCCAGATCATTTCTATTATTTTCTCTCCGAAAGTTCTGGGTTTGTTTCGTGCAAGCCGGATAGTTTGCATGGTCAGCGTGCTTCCTCCGCTTACAATACGTTTGTTCTTGATGTTTTGATAAACGGCTCTTCCGATGGCAAGTGGATTAACACCCCAATGATGATAGAAATGTTTGTCCTCAAAAGTGATAAGGCAGTGTTTTATTTTCTCCGGTGTCGTATTCCTCGGAGGGAAACGCCACTGCCCGTCGGAAGCGATACGTGCTCCCAACAGTTCTTCGTTCCTATCAGTGATGACAGTCGAGTAGGGGACATGAAAGAGTTGTCGGGGAAGACAAAACATATATCCCATCACCAAGAGAGCAATACTGCCAAGTATTACTTTCCGGGTGACGGATAGATTTCTGAATACCTCCGATATCTTAACTTTCATGAACTGCGTTTGTTCTTACCAACAGAATTCGTATTAGCGACTCACCGTTGTTCTTCCTGCTTTGCTTCGTGCCTGCACGGTTGTATCATACATGGCTTCGCACTGAACAGCCGGAAGAATGAAGTTACCGGCGTATGCCGCTTGCAATCTGATAGTGAAAACCTTTGTCTCACCACGGTGCAAATTGAAATAGGTCAATACACGATCGTCGCGGATATCCTGATAGGAGTAATTGATAGCTGTATCGGCAGTCGCCATTCGTTCATTATATATTTCCCACCCGGATGGTATAATATGTGTCAATGCCAGATTGGTATAATCCGATGTTCCGCTAATATTGGATATGGAAACGACAGCGGTAAAGTCAGTTCCTTGTTTAATTTCTTCTGCGGATATGGGCGTGCCGTTCAGAGTTGCATATCTTATAACCATCCGAAGATTGTCTGAGATGGCGGGCAGCGTATCGTTCAGCAATTGTGTGCGCGTGATAATATCTACTCCCAATGCTCCCTTGCCTTGATTCTTTACAGAGACTGTTCCGGATTTCGGTGAAGTAGGAATCTCTTTGTCAAATACCGCTTTGGCAGATTTCACGGCAGGTTGTTGCTTGCCGTTCCATGTCCATGTGAAATCAAGTGTACCTGATAGCTTTTCTGCCAAGCGTCCCATTGCCATGAGGGCAAATGCGGTAGACTGAGTACTGAAATACTCCTCTTGTGACAGATTCTGCGAGACTTTCTTTGCTTGTTGAAGTGCATCCCGTTCCCGGTTCATCAGGATTAATGTTTCCAGAATCATCGCTTCATCCCGGTCGGACGAACCGTAAATAAAGTTCATTGAAGAATAGGGAGTGACACTGGTTTCTGTCTTATATACCAATTCCTCGGCTGGTTTCATTTTTCCTGTCAATGCGTAGGCGGCTGCCAATCTCCATTTGGCTTGAATGGATAATCCTTGCTGTTCCTTCATTCTGTTCATAGCTCCGTACTCCGGCACACCGGCCAATGCCAGCGTGTATAGGCGGAAGGCTTGCATCAGCTCCGACTGCCATAGTTGCCAGCTGTTTGCATCCTGTGGCATACGCCAGTTCTGGGCTGCTGCACGTTGGAAGTGTTTCCACTTATTCAATACGTTTGAATGGACGGCATATCCCTTTTCTTGTGCCAATGTCAGGAACATTCCGGTATATGAACTGATCCATTCGTCTGCGACGGCATTCCCCGGCCAATAGACAAAACCGCCATTGGGAAGTTGCCGGGCATAAATCTGACGGATAGCCTCCTGTACATTTGTTTTTATTTTCTCTGCTTCCTGTTCGTTTACCGTTTTAAATTGAGAGATAAACAAAAGCGGCAATGCTTTGGAAGTCAACTGCTCCGTACACTGATGTTGGTAATCGTATAAGAAGTCGAATCGACGTGTGATATCTACGGATGGGATACGGGATACTTCCAACTGAATATGATTGTTGTCGGAAAAACCGCTTAGGCTATACGATACCTCTCCACTTTGTCCGGCTTCCACCCATTGGCTGTTGCGCAATGTCACGACCGGATTCGGATTGCGCACGTCTATTTCGATGGTTTCTTTAGTTTGCTGCCCACCCCCGTTTGCCGTCAGATGGATAGTTGCTTTACCTGTTTTGTTTCCGGTCTTCAATGTAAAGAATATAAGCTGGTCGCCCGGTTGATTGAAGGTTAGCGACTGTTGCGAAGGCCCGGCAATTTGTACTCCTCCACCGGAAACCTGAATAGATACGGTGACATTCTTTACCTGATTTTCCATTGCAAAGATATTTACCGGAACAGTGATTTCCTCTTGAATACTAAGTACGCGCGGCAAGGTGGAAAGCAGCATTAACGGTGTCCGTACATAGGCCGTCTTTTCTGCATTTCCATAAGCACCGTCCTGTCCTGCCACTACCATAGCGCGTACGGAACCTACATACATCGGAAGTTTCAATGTATGTGTCTGATGTTTGCCTTTTCCCAGATAGAAAGGACCTATGAATTTAACGACCGGTTTGAACCGGTTTGCTTTTGCATCTGCCGGTTTCAAAGCTGCGTCCCCACCTGTACTGAAAAGAGAACCGTAACTTCCGGCGGAAGCTCCCAATACATTGTCGTACATATCCCATGTCCGGATACCGAGCGCTTCGCGTGAATAGAAGTCATTCCAAGGATCGGGTGTCTTGAAGTTCGTAAGGTCCAGCAGACCGTCGTCTACGATAGCCAATGTGTAAGTCATCGGCTTCCCGCTCTTTTCGCTGACGGTCACATTGAAGTTCGTTTCCGGTCGTAGCACTTCCGGCATTTGTATTTGCGGTCTTAATATCGTTTGACTGTTGGTTACGAATACCGGGACAACACCATACATACGGATAGGCAAGTCATTCACTGTCTGCGCATGAGGCTGCAACAAGCTGATGTGCAGATATACATTCGGAGCCATTTCTTCTGTGATCTTGAACGTATATTTTGTGTCTCCTTTGCTGGAAACTTCGATCCATTCCTGTTTGAGTACTGTCGATCCGTTCTCGATGGATACCAATGCACGTCCGTTGGCTGCTGCGGGGATAATAGCCATAGCTGTTTCTCCTATCTCATAGGAATCTTTGTTCAATGAGAAAGCAAGCATTTTAATACCACTGGGGTCTGATTTACTTGAACGTCCCCTCCATTCGGGCCAGTCTACGTAGATAGTACCTCCGGTGGCATGTCCGCTTTCTTTGTCTTTCACATAGACCAGATAACGTCCCCAATTGGGATAATCGACGCGGAATTTGAAAGAAGCCTTTCCATTGTTGGTTTGCAGACTCCCACTGGCTACCGGAGTGATGGAAGTCCCGTTTATATAGGAACTGAAAGATTCTTCATTGTTTTCCCACCACCAGCTCCAACTGATACGGTAGATCTTATATTCCAGATTTGAGCGGCTCACCGCCTGTCCTTCCGGATTCACCGTAACAATGTCAAATACATGATCTTTGTCCGTTTCTATGTATTTGCCTTTTGGCTGATTCAAGTTAATGCCCACATACGATGTGAACGGAGAGAAAGGAACGCTTTGGGTATAGATACTGGCATCTCCTCCCGGTTCGAATACACGGGTGGTGAAAGATGCGTTTAGCATACCCGGCGCATTGATTGCTGCAGGGAGTTTTAAAGTGACTCCCGCTCTTCCTTCTGCGCTGAGCATTCCGTCAAACACATTTGTCTTGATGGTAGTGAAATCTGTAGCCGGATTATTGAAAATATACTGTCCGTAGTTTTTAAATTGTGTATTTACTTTAGACAGAGACATCTCTACTTTGGTTTTCAGATGTGAAGCCGTAGCCCCTGTCAGCCAGGCAGAAGTGAGTGGAGCATAGACTTCTTTGTCTGTTGCTTGAAGAATTCTAGGCAATGCCAACGTTATTTTAAGTCGGTTGGGTTTTATTGTTTCGATGCGTATCCCTTTATGGAAAGTCGAACCGCCTACTTTTACGTATGCGTTCCACAGACCGGTAGGAGCATCTGCCTGAGTAGGGACAGTAAATGTGTAAAAGCCATTCATCCCTTGTGTTGAGATCATTTTGGTATAGAATTGGCCTTTCGGATTGTAGATTTCCAGCGCTACCGGATGTTTGTCCGGTATTCTTTTTTCCCGGTCTTCCAGAATGAAAGATATATGTAAGGTGTCTCCCGGTCTCCATACTCCTCTTTCACCATATATAAATCCTTTTAAGCCTTTTTGAATATCCTTTCCACCCACATCGAAGCGGCTGACCGATTGCTCTTCACCGTCTACAACACGTACGTATGCTTTTTGTCCGTCTGCCTCCGCTACGATAATGAAGGGAACTCCTTTCGGAACGATTTCCGCCAAGCCTTCTCCGTTTGTTTCTCCCTTACCGATGGTTTGTAACTGGAAATTGTAAACAGTAACTTGCGCCTTTCCGACAGGTTTTGTGTCCAAAATGTTGTTTACTGCAATCCACAGATTGTTCAAGGAGTTCTTCTTTACGATCATTCCCAGATTAGAGGCAAAGACATTGCAGGTAGCTGTCCGGTCTGCTCCCATATAGTAGGACGGGTGGCACGGATTATCCCGTTCTTTCCACCGATACAAACTCCAGTCCATAGTGTCGCCGTTGTAATAATAATAAGCCTCAGGAGTGTCCCATACAGCTTCGTCTGCCTCTGACAAAATACTACCGCTAACTTTTGTCAGGCCGTCGGAAGTCGTGTCGGAAAACTTCATTTCTTTGTTTTCTTCACTTCCACCGCAAGGATAAGCGGAATATTCTTGGCGGAAAGACAGGATAACCCGATAGATGGCACCCGGTTCTTGATGAATCAGTCCGGCAAGGTCGATAGAGTAATCTTCCCATTGATGAATATCTTTTGATGAATCCTTGCTTAGCCACAATGTTTTCTTATAAACCAGGCGTCCCGAACGGCGCAACTCATTGGCGGAGGCCAGAGAGTTGTTTTGCATGAACATCAAGATATTATTCTCAAAGATGCGGATAACCTTTAAATCTACTGCATACAGATTGACAGCGCGGAATGGAATAATCAGGCTTTTCGAATCGGGAAGAATGGCGGCTGAGGTAGCCATCTCTACTTGCGGTTTCAGATTCAATTCGCTGAATGAGATAGAGTGGGAAGTCCCCAGACTACGGTCTTGACTGCTTTTTATTCCTTCATGGATATTCAAAGTCAGTTTATTTATTTTGTTGGTTTCAAAATAGATAAGAACCTGGTTATCCTTAATTTGGGTGATGTAAGAAGATACTTCCGGTATCTCGATCAGTCCTTTCAGATCTTGCGTATTGGATACGGGAGCAGAGAATACGACTTCGATCCCGTTTTCCGGTTGGTCGATGCGTTTGGCGGTCAGAAAGCAGAAACTGTCTTTTGCCGGAATCATGATTTCTTCGATTTGCGTATGGTCAATTCCTGCGGGATTTCCGTTTGCTGTCAGTTGGATTTGGTAATCTTCCGCTTCCCGCAAGATCCGGTTAATACTGAATTCATAACGAGTCGGATTGTTGGTGGAGGTAATATCGACCGGATAATTTTTACTTTTACCATTGCCGGCTATCAGCATTTTCTCAACTTCTTCTTTCTTCACAACGTCACTAAAGCGTATTTCTCCTTTTATGTTCACTTCGTCGGGTTGAGTAGCTGTAATCGTTATAGGTTCTGCATGAATTGTGAAGTTACGTTCCTGCACCCGGAATGAGAAGTTAAATTCCTTTAGTTTTTTATCTACCTCGATAAAATCTCCAAGCTGGAAAGTTCCTTCGTAGAATGCTCCCGGTTTTAAAGTACCTTCTTCCGGAACAAATTCGATGGTGTTATTGCTAATCCAATATGCTTTTCCTTTCAAAGACGGTGAAAAGCTGAACGGATTATCTTTTAACTCATTATTTACGTCAACCATAGGTTGATCGTGTGTCAGCTCGATGCGTATAGTCGAACTTTGGGAGATGACTCCTCCTGTGTAGGCATTTACATAGGGGGCATATTCTGCAGAGGGGATGATGTCTTTCGGACTGTGCGTACATGCGGAAAAGGTCACAATCCACATTATGAAAAAGAATAGTTTGGTAGCGAGGCTGCTACGTCCAGTTTTTATTTGTCCCATAGCAAAGAGTTTTTATTGGTTCAGTGGACAAATATACTGTTTTTATAATAGATTCTTTTATAGACAGGGGTATTTTTCCTTCAACTTTTTCATGAAGGACTTGCTTACTTGTAGGAGCTCGGCGTCATTAAAAGGGGGGAGTAATACACAATTATTGTCTTCAATTGATGCCAGATAGCTGATATTAATAATGTAGGATTGACTGATCTGAAGCAAATAAGGGTGTAAACTCAATATCTTTTGCGAATTCGTGTTTCTTTTTAATATCAGAGTATGTTTGTTGGATAGCATGACTTCCCACAATTTGCTTTTTGAGTTATAGCGAAAATAACCGATTTCTTCCAAGTGAATCAGTTGCAAACTTCCGGTAATAGTGGTATATAAGAATATGCTTTCTTGATTTTGCGTAATTTGTGTCTGGTCGCAATGCTCAATGTTTATGTTTTGATTATTCATAATATTAATTTATTAATTTCCCATGTCGTAGTTTTTATTTTCTGTCAAAAGTAGCAGATTACTCTTAATTACAAAAATGAAAAGTGTCTCATTTCTACAATGAGACACTTTTATTATTAAGATTTGTACGTTACAAAATAGAATAATTCTATTTACTTTGTTGATATTCAATGAACTTACTGGGAGAAATACCATATCTTTCAGAAAAGTTCCGGTAGAAGGTTGCCCGTGAGTTGAATCCGCATGCAAACATCAACTCTTTCACATTTTTTTCCGGATTTTGGGCGATTAGTTGTTTGAAATGCTCTAGTCGGATATAATTAATATATTCACGGAAACCTGTAAATCCCTGACTTTTGATTGCATCCGAAATATTGCGTTCTTTGTCATTTAAGGCTTCTGCCAAATCTTTTATACTGTATTTCTGATCTGTGTAAGGATGTTCTTTCTTTAAATAACTCTCGATTGTGGTGAAGAGTGTGAGTGGCTGAAATGAGTTTCTCATTTCTTCAGGATTTTCTTCTTCTGTATCATACACCATACTGATATGGTCTGAAAACGGATTCTCATATCGTAAATATAGCATTGAGAATAAAACGGTAAAAACGATTGCTGTAATACCGAATAAATTGAAGATAAACTCATTAATGCTTAATGTGAATAGGATGTATATACCAAGAAATAGGAATAAGAATCCCATGAATAGATACATGTTTCTATTCATCTTACGATGTGTCTTAACACGGCTGGTGACATAAACGAGAATAAAGAGAGGAGTGATGACAGAAAGCAGAAATATGCTGATTCTGAGTTTGACATCCATATTACTGATATTGGGCATTATCTCATTTAGTGAATGGATAGCCGTTATGTTGCCATTGAAGCACAGATAGCAGATTCCTACCGTTATGGTAATGATAGGAGGCAATAAGAAGGTGAATATTCTGAAATGGTTGAAATATCCCGGAGATAAGGATGCGATAGGAAATAGTGCTACGATATTGGCCAAAGCGTACCATTTAAGCATTTTATCAATATTGAGCAATTCTGTGAAGTCATATTCCGGAGTGTCCGTGACAATCGTCAGCCACCCGATGTTTTCCCATGAAAACATGAACCCTATACCGACTGCTATGATTCCCCAATATAATTGAGGATAATTGTCTTTGGCACGAATGATAAGAATAATCCCCGATATAAGGGCAATCAAATCAAGTGCTAGTTCAATTGATAAATGTAGTATTCCCATGTTTATGACGCATTTCTTATATATTTAGTCGAAAAGTAGCGAAGCAAAGATAAGTAATTTAGCCATATCAGACAACAGAAGAAAGCATAGAGTTCTTGTGAAGTTATACCTTGATATATTATAATTTCTTTAGAGGAGTCGTTTTCTGCCAATTCTTTAATCTGATGATAAATATACTAATAATCAGTACTCAATGCGTAAAAATACTCATCGGATTGTTATATCTGTCTATAGAATGATTATATTTGTAGAACTAAATATTGATAACTATGCCTGAAAAAGAAATGAACTCATATCGTCTGACTAGTATGGAAGAGCCTACTGATCAGATGCTTGCAACTTTAATGAAGGAAGTAGTGGAAGAAGCAAAAAAGAAGTTGGTTTACTTCTTGGAGTAATGGTACTTCATGGAGAGTATATCAACCTCTACCCTGTCATCGTTTACAGAGTAAACGAGACGATGTTCTGAGGTGATTCTCCTTGACCATTTACCAGTCAATTCATATTTTA
>ERZ838118.1664-NODE-1664-length-26251-cov-9.477096_pt1 | contig 26251 bp, 20 predicted proteins | sample MGYA00519863_ERZ838118 | MGnify/ENA primary metagenome ERZ838118 (study PRJEB31850, sample SAMEA3708827) | human gut metagenome | biome: human gut; feature: human-associated habitat; material: faeces | place: China | collected 2014 ...
GGATCATCCCGATGCCCTGCGGCCCCGCGCGGGCGCCCCGCGGCGCGGTTCTCCGGGATGCGGTCTTACTGGCCCTGTGCGCGGTAGCGCGCCTCGGTGGCCTCCTTGGCCGGGCGCCACCAGGACTCGTTCTCGACGTACCAGTCGATGGTCTGCTTCAGGCCCTCGGCGAAGTCGGTGTGCGCCGGCCTCCAGCCCAGCTCGCGCTGGAGCTTCGTCGAGTCGATGGCGTAGCGGCGGTCGTGGCCGGGGCGGTCGGCGACCCAGTCGAAGTCCTCGGGGTCGCGGCCCATCGCCTCCAGGATCATGCGCAGGACCGTGATGTTGTTCTTCTCCCCGTCCGCGCCGATGAGGTAGGTCTCCCCCATCTCGCCCTTCGTGAGGATGTCCCAGACGGCCGAGGAATGGTCCTCGGTGTGGATCCAGTCGCGGACGTTCTCGCCGCGGCCGTAGAGCTTGGGGCGCACGCCGTCGATGATGTTCGTAATCTGGCGCGGGATGAACTTCTCCACGTGCTGGTAGGGGCCGTAGTTGTTGGAGCAGTTGGAGATCGTGGTGCGCAGGCCGTAGGTACGGGTCCAGGCGCGCACGAGCATGTCGGAGCTGGCCTTGGTCGAGCTGTACGGAGAGGACGGCTTGTAGGGCGTCTCCTCGGTGAACTTGGCCGGGTCGTCGAGCGCCAGGTCGCCGTAGACCTCGTCGGTGGAGACGTGGTGGTAGCGGATGCCATATTTGCGGACGGCCTCCAGCAGGCGGAAGGTGCCCTCGACGTTGGTGCGCAGGAACGGCTCCGGGTCGGCGATGGAGTTGTCGTTGTGGGACTCGGCGGCGTAGTGCACGATGGCGTCGTGGCCGGGGACGATGCGGTCCAGCAGCCCTGCGTCGCAGATGTCGCCCACGACGAGCTCCACGCGGTCGGCCGGCAGCCCGGCGATGTTCTCGGGGTTGCCGGCGTAGGTCAGCTTGTCCAGGACGGTGACGTGGACGTCCGGGTGATTGTTGACGACATAGTGCACGAAGTTGCTGCCGATGAAGCCGCAGCCGCCCGTGACGATGATGTTCTTAGGTTCAAAAATCTCAGACATGAAACTCCTCATTACATGTTTACGCAGCAGCTTGCTTTTCCAGCTTATCGATTAATTCGTTTTCCGAGTCAACAAACTCATAAGGCTCATATTCGCCATATGCAGAGGGACGACTAATTGTAACTAACTGGAGATCGGAGGAACCGAACCGTGCCTCAACCTTATCAATGAAGTCAATCAGATCCTGTCCAGGCTTTGCACTCAGCGCAAGCGAGCCCTCTTTCGAAAACCACTTAGCAACCAGATAACACATCGTCTAACCTCCTAACAAAATCATCCTCACTATGGATATAGCCTCTTTCGTATGCCAAACGAAGCTCGAATCCAATATCGGGATTATCGAAACGTTTATAGACATGTTTATGAAGCCAGTTATTAATCTGCCTATCGTAATACGTATTGTACTGAATCTCCACTGGGTAGTACCCAGGCTTGCGGGTGAAATACACGTGAACGCCCCTGTAGCCATCGTCGACAGACTTGCCACAAGACAAATCAACGACCTTTAGGCATGCCTCCTCAGCCCCGAGAATGTCATCGTAGGAATCAACCATCGAACGAAAGCCAAGCAGGTCATTAAATACTTTTCGAACTTGGTGATCGGGGTAATAGCGATCATATTTAAATGAAATCGACTGAGCACTTTTAATTCGATAGTCGACGGGCAGGTCAGCAAGAACGCCCAGGGATGTATACCATTTACGGACACGATTCAATTCATCCAGCAGCTCATCGCGATTGAAATAGTGAAGATTCTTCTTAAGCGAAATGCCCAGCTCACTTTTATAGGATAGCGAGGAAAGGAGCTCAAGAGACAATCCGTCTCGCCTTAATATAGCTTCCATAATCAAGCAGCACCTACAGATACGGAATCGACTCGTGAATTAACTCACCCAAGTTATGAGCGATATTGCCACTGTTCAGGACTTTAATTTTAAAAACCTCGCGACCAAAGTCCATCACATGGTAAAGGTTCACAACGAGCTTGCGGTCTTTCGCCATGTCAAGAATCCACTTGGCGCAGTTATCGCCACAGGTCGAAGCATTATAGATATGCTTTCGATCGAACCTCATAAGCAGCAACGTTTTCACGCCGCGGGATAGCTGGAGTGGCGAAATAGGCCCAAGAACGGGGCTTTCAATGGCATTTTCGGAGACAACATCCGATCGATCGACATCTTTAATGATCGAAACCGCATAGGGGTCCGTGATCCAAGAAGACCGGTAAGAGTTTTTGAAATATGTCGCTGTGTTGTAAATCGCTTCTGGCATATCGCCAAAGTAGACGCTTAACACATCCACTCCCAATCATATTGTCTTTGCGGTCAACGTAATCATAACGAAAGGGGCCACCAGATAAACGGTGACCCCTAAAAGAAAGTAAGACGGCGCTAGTACTCGCGCGGGCTGTTGACGATCTCGCCGGCGGCGACCTTCTTCAGGTGCTGGCCGTAGACCGACTTGCCGTAGGCCTTGGCGGCCTCCTCGAGCTCGGCGGTGGTGATCCAGCCGTTCTCCCAGGCGATCTCCTCGGGGACCGAGACCGGCAGGTCCTGGGAGTGCTCGACGGCGCGGACGAACTCCGCGGCCTCGTGGAGGCTCTCCATGGTGCCGGTGTCCAGCCACGCGTAGCCGCGGCCGAGTGTCACGACGGACAGCGTCCCCTCCTCCAGGTACATCTGGTTGAGCGTGGTGATCTCCAGCTCGCCGCGGGCCGACGGTTTCACCTCGTGGGCCTTGGCGGCCACGTCGCCCGGGTAGAAGTAGAGTCCGGTGACGGCGTAGGAGCTCTTGGGCTCGACGGGCTTCTCCTCGATGGAGACGGCCCTCCCCTCGCGGTCGAACTCCACCACGCCGAAGCGCTCGGGGTCGTCCACGTGGTAGCCGAAGACCGTGGCGCGGCCCGACTCGGCGTTCTGGACGGCGCGCGTCAGGTGGCGCGACAGGCCGTTGCCGTAGAAGATGTTGTCGCCGAGCACCAGGGCGCACGGCTCTCCGGCGATGAAGTCCTCGCCGATGGTGAAGGCCTGCGCCAGGCCGTCCGGCGAGGGCTGCTCGGCGTAGGAGAGGTTCACGCCGAAGCGGGAGCCGTCGCCCAGCAGGCGCTGGAAGTTGGGCAGGTCGGTCGGCGTGGAGATGACCAGGATGTCCTTGATGCCCGCCAGCATGAGGGTGGACAGAGGGTAGTAGATCATGGGCTTGTCGTAGACCGGCAGCAGCTGCTTACTGGTGACGAGCGTGAGCGGGTACAGGCGCGTGCCCGAGCCGCCCGCGAGGATAATACCCTTCATAGGTTGGCCTCCAGAGTTGGGCGTTCACAGTTGATTCAAGTATACGCGAGAGGGCACGCGGGCCGCGAAGCTGCACAAAAGAAGGACGGAGAGAGCCGAGCGCCTTGGATTGCATAGAGGTCATTGATACATCCAGTGGGCCTGACCAGGCCGCGCACGACATACTCGTACGGACCCTCATCAAAGACGGGATGATAAGCATCTCCATCGACGTCGAGCTCATCGCACAGAAGCTCGACGTCACCTTCATGCGCCTCGACCTTGACGAGGGCGTCGGCGGCCTTCTCGTTCGAAACACCCCGCATGAGCCGTTCTGCGCCGTCATAGACTCGAAAGCCCCGAGTGTACGCGCCAGGTTCACGCTCGCGCACGCGCTCGGACACTACATCCACTCGTACCAAAACCTAGGAGACGGGGAGGTTGCTGGGATAATTGAGCGAAGGGACGCCCTCTCGTCTCGAAGGACCGACCCCGAGGAGATATGGGCGAACTCGTTTGCCGCCGCGCCCCTCATGCCGGCACAGGTCGTAGCGAGACTCTGGGCGGACAATTGTAGCATCGGTGAGATGGCGGACGGGGCGTACTGGACGTATCCGTAACCGCCGTGGGCCATAGGGTGGAAAACCTTGGGCTGCGATAGCGCAGACCAGCGCGGAAGCAGGTTACCAAAAGGGACACAAGAGGCAATCGACCTCATGGGTTCGGCACAGAGGAGAGCAAGCGTCTTCCCCATCGAAAGCGTCCATTTAGACGAGGTCGGGGTCGAGTGCTCGAGCGAGGAGCCTGTTCCCGTTCCGGGACGAACGCAGGCCCGCAGACCTGGAAAAAAGTGGCGGCGGCCGAATCAGTCACCCCAAGAGATAAGGGTTGCCCAGATGGTGACTCATTCTTTACGGAGGGGGCCGGGGGATTCGAACCCCCGGGCCTAGGACACACCTCGCACGTCACGTCAATCCGTTCGTTGGGCGCAGCCCCCGCCTAGGACCCTTGCAGCCCCTCCAACAAACAAGACAACTTTCATAACAACCCCCTTGAAGTCAGTGAACCCGAAATAAGCAACGACTAGGAAGCAGAGCGCCGCGAGGACCATAACCTGAACCTCAATAGCGACTGAAAGCGTGATGTACGTAGATGTCCTCCACGATGTTAACACAGCGGAACGGAGCGTCCGACGAACTCTTAGTGACACTCTTAGGACGGTTGATTTCTCTTTGTCAGCACTTATATTCGGCGGGACACGTGCCAGAAATCGCGGAACTACTCTCTGCATTTATAGCGAGACATGAAGTGAATAAGTACAATGAGCAGTGTCCAACAAACGAAAGGCAAACCATGCGAGTCGTAACAACCGGAGTATGCAGAGGAAACTGGAAAATCTACCAGCAACTTAAAATTGAAGGCATTCATGAAACCTCCAGCGTAACAGCCCAAGCGACTACGGACGATAATCGCCGTTTGCCTTTATCCCTTCTAAATTTCAGGGACAAAGGCGACGAATCGAACTCGTACGTTCTTGTAATCCCTGATCCCGATGTTCGCACTATCACTGTTGAATTAAATGAAATTGATTCAGACGGTCGCACCCTGAGCTGCGATTCTATTTCACTCAATTGCAAGAACATAAAATGGGAGTCTCGTCTTAACTACAAAATTAAACCCGACATGTGCAGCAAACTTAGAAACTATGATGACGTTTCAGAGTTTGACATGGCAACGATTGATTTTTGGCAGTGTATCGAGAATTCAAACGAATATATCCTTAGGTGTACGGTAAGAACACCGTACCGCAGCGACTCGCAAATCAAGGTTCGCTGCCTCGATCGAACACTCAACGAAGTCAATTTGACTACCGTCGATTTCGGCTCAAATGTAACAAGCGTTGGATTCACTGCAGAGAAAAAACAGCTTGAAACGCAGCTCTCGATCCGAATGCCAAAAGCGTTTGATCGTTACTACTTTATTATTGACGATCAAAATCATCCTTCATTCAGCTCATTCGACTGTCTCACGCCCGATAAACTTGGCTTACTTCTAGAAGAAACCAACTTCCTTTTTACCCATGCACAGTTTGATCCTGAATACCCCGAATGGTTCACGGAGCATAAGGCAACCATTGGAGCATTGGAAAAGCAGAGAAAAATTGCCTTTACCAGCGCTCCGAAGTTCAGCATTATTGTCCCTCTTTACAACACGCCTATTCCGTTTTTTAACGATATGGCAGAATCCGTTAAGAGCCAGTCTTATGCAAACTGGGAGCTCATCCTAGTTAATGCAAGTCCAGACAATCAGGAACTAAAGGCTCGCGTTGAGCAGGAGACAGCCCGCGACAACAGAATTAAATCAATTACCCTTGCCGAGAATAAGGGCATTTCCGAAAACACAAATGCCGGAGTAGCCGCTGCTTCGGGCGATTTCGTCAGCTTCTTTGACCATGACGACATCCTTGAACCGGATCTGTTGTTCTCGTATGCCGAGGCAATTGAAAACAATGACAACGTTGATCTTCTTTATTGCGATGAAGACAAACTCATGCCCGATGGAAAGCTGGCACAGCCGTTCTTTAAACCGGATTTCAATATCGATTTACTCAGAAATAATAACTATATATGCCACATGCTTACCATCCGTAAGTCCCTTCTTGACACGCTGGAACCGAATACGAAAGAGTTCGATGGGGCTCAGGATCACAATTTGACTCTCCGGGCCGTGGAAAAGGCTAGGAACGTCCACCATGTTGCAAAAGTTCTATATCACTGGCGCTTAAGCGAAACGTCAACCGCGGCAAATGCCGACAGCAAACCTTATGCCACCATTGCGGGTATTAAGGCGGTTCAGAATCACCTCGACAGACTTGGGCTCAATGCAAAAGTTGAACAAGCGCGTCGTCCCTTTACATATAAAGTAACCTACGCCGCGCCAGATTCCCATCCGCTCGTTTCGATCATCATTCCGACCAAAGATCACGCTGATATCCTCGATAACTGCATTACGTCAATTGTCGAGAAATCCACGTACGACAATTACGAGCTTGTGATAATCGAAAATAACAGCACAGAAAATACGACGTTCGAGTATTACGATAAGTTACAAGCCAAATACCCTGCTATTGTTCGCCTTGTTACCTGGGAGCACGAATTTAACTTTTCCAAGCTCATGAACTTTGGAGTGTCCCATGCCAAGGGCAATTATCTCTTGCTGCTGAATAACGACACCGAAGTAATTACGCCCAATTGGATTGAAACTATGCTTGGCATCTGCGCACGCGAGGATGTTGGCGCAGTTGGTGCAAAACTATACTATCCCGACAACACCATTCAACACGCTGGCCTATGCGTCACGGGCGGCGTGGCAGGACATCTTTGCCAAAGCATGCCAAAAGACAACTGGGGCTATTTTGCACTCAACGATGCGCAGCAAGACTTCAGCGCCGTCACGGCGGCTTGCATTATGACCAAACGAAGCGAATACGAAAAAGTCGGAGGTTTCACCGAAGATCTTCAAGTCGCATTTAATGATGTTGACTTTTGCCTGAAGCTTCGCGAGATTAACGATCTGATTGTATACACGCCCGAAGTCGAGCTATATCATTACGAGTCAATTTCTAGAGGCGTTGAAAACAACACGGACAAGCAAATTCGCTTCCACAAAGAGGTCGCGTACATGAATTATCGCTGGGCAAACTACTATGTCGAAGGCGATCCATACATGAACCCAAATTTCACCGTGGGAGAACCTGGAAATCGCTATTACCACTTGTGAGATCTAAATGCAGGGGAACAAATATGAGACTCTTTTCCGAGCTGGCTGAACGCAATCTCTTTTCGACATATGCGGCTGCTTTGGATTGGATTCTGAGTGACCATAAATTTAGCGTGAATCTATGGGATAACAAGAACAAAGTTCAGGCCTTCACCAAAGCCTTTCATAGGATGGAAGGAGTCTCTCAGGGTAGAGTCCACTACGAGCCGAAAAGGGGGACCACATTCCCACGACTCGGTGAATATCGACAGCATAAGTTGTTTACGTTCTATATCGCTAGGGGCAATTCCGAAGCGAGAGATCTAATTCGTCACATTCGAAATGGAATAGCTCATGGACATATTCATGTTCATGAGCTTGATGGCGAATTGATTGTCGAAATGCTCGATTTCGGGAAAGAGTCCAACCAGCCCGATCGCCAAACGGCATATATGGTTTTTCCTCTGAGGTTCCTGAATGACATTTTCGAGTTGTACCACCAAAAAGAACAGCAGTGGGTCCGAAATGTAAATCGCAAATAGCTTGCTTAGCTAAACAATCATTTAAGCGATTATTTCGGATAATCTTGTTTTCCAGACCGTCTAGTAAGGTGATTATTACGCGGTGTGAGCACCGATTGCGTGCCGAATGTTGGTGTAAGGGGCCGCTTCCCTGACCGTAAATAGCAGGAAGCGGCTATCGCCTAGAATTTGAATTGCTTAGGTTCAGATTCACGGAAAGGCGATAACCGCATATTGACAAGATACACGAGATTGCCGGCGACGGTGCCCTCATGCCGAGATTCGATGACGGCATTGTCAACATGTCCGAGCTCATCAGGGCGATGGCCGAGTCGCTGGTCAACGAGATCATGGACGCCCAGGCCGACGACGCCTGCGAGGCCAGCAACCGGCGAAACGGCTACCGCGAGCGCAAGCTCGCCACAAGCGTGGGCACTATCAGCCTCAGGATACCGAAGCTGCGCTCGGGAACGTACTTCTCCGAGGACCTGATCAGCCGATACTCGCGCGTGGACCGCGCGGTGAGATCGGCGGTTTCCGAGATGGTCGCCAACGGAGTGTCGACCAGGAAGGTGAAGCGCGTGGCGCAGTCCATGGGCATAGACCGCATGAGCGCCAGCCAGGTGTCGAGGACGTGCTCGTCGCTGGACGAGTCGGTCGCCGACCTACAGGAACGGGATTTGTCGGACGTCAGCTACCCCTACATCTGGCTCGACGCCACCTACATCAAGCGCAGGGACGCAGGACGCATGCAGTCGACCGCGCTCGTGACCGCCATCGACACGGAGACCTATGACGGCTGGAAGTCGATCCTGCTTTCGCTGCGCGCACGCAGGATCGACGGCGTCATCTGCGTCACCAGCGACGCCCATGAGGGGCTCAAGCGCGCCATCCAGGAAGTCTTCCCCGGCGCCGCGCGGCAGCGCTGCATCGTGCACCTGATGCCAACGCCGCCGGCAACGACCAGGCAGAAGAGGGGCGCCGTGCTGGACATCCGGAAGGCCGTGTTCGCCAAGCGCGACACCAAGCTCGTGCACGGGCTGTACCAGCTGGCCACCGAGCAGATAGAGGGCTTCTGCCCCAAGGCAGCCGAAGTTCTGGTCATGTCTGCGGTCGATCAGCTCGAGTATGAACCGGCGCTGTTCCTTGCTGAGCGGGTCGAGGAGCCATTCGGCTATCACCTCGGGCTCTGTGCCGCGTGCATTGAGGATCTCGAAGATGGTGGAGGAATCTTCATCGCTCGTAGATGTGATTTCTCGTAAGAAGCGTTAATGACTGCGTTCCGAAACGCCAACAGTTCTTCGTCGTCCAAGGTCTCGCTCAGCTGGAAGAGCTCGAGCCAATGTAGGAAGTCACTGAGCCTGGAAGCCTAGCGCTTCCAAGATTCCTGCCTCACCCCGATTGCTTGACCCCATCGTTTTTAGACACTGAAAAATGAGCTGCAATAAGAAACGGTATCGCTACCAACCAATCACACAACACAGGGACGCAAAGAAAGACATCAGAATCATAGCTACAGGAGGAATGACGGGAGAAAAATTAAAACGCTGCGACACACAATCAATTCGGGCCCGAGGTGCACACAAAGAAATGAACGCCGGAACAAGCACCGGTATCAAATATCTCGGTTGCACACCTGCGACCGAAGTGTCGCCAACGGGCGTGTAACCGACATAAAGCGCCGTGCACACCAAAGAGACACTTGCGACAACAAGCGCAAGGATCCACATACGAAGGACAGGTGTTACTGGGTTTTTAGAGGAATCACCTTCGACATTAAAGGCGCTCGTATAAATACAGAGAAAGGGCAGAGTGGAAAGAAATGGAAGCGATACTGCAACATTGCCCATATAAGCATATGAAAGAGAGTAGTCATTCGATGAAGCGGGCGCGAGCAGATTGACCATAAAACTGAATAACGTACCGAGGAAGTTTATCGGATTATTCAGAATGTAGCGTATTTGTCCTATTCCACTGACCCCCTCGCCTCCCCTCACATCTCCTGCCTGCACAGCGGGGGAAAACAGCATCGGTAAGGTAAAGCTACACACCATTAGGGTGCCGAACAAAATCACCAAAGCCACATATAACTTCCGTTGCTTCGAATTTTTAAATTTCGAAGCAGGCATGAACAGCATCATTCCAATTAACGGAAAATAAACAGCTTTTGCAGACAAGCCCAAAAAGAAACACGCTGTAATTGCGAAAACGCTTAATGGCGTCAACCTCTCATCCGGCTTCGACAACTCCCTTAGAACCAAAGCAACTGCAAGCAATAAGAAGCAAGTCACCCACGGATCATAAGAATAGTTCGAAGCAAGATAGACAGCATAAGGAAGTAGGGCAACCGTCGCAATCAAAGATTTCCATTTCGGAATATAGAGGATTGCAATGGCAGTCACGACAACATAAGCGAAAAGGTTGAACAGCCTTCCCAAGGCAAAACACGTAAGCAATGGAAGGGACAACAACCTCCCCAACCAAAGACCGAGAGCACAGGGAATATAAGCAATGGTCGAAATGTTCCTCAATGATTCACCGGTCACCGCAGCCACAAAACCAGAGGAACTATAAACTTCCCCTGAAGCTATCTGGGACAAATGGAGGTCATTCAGATCCATCTCCGCGTCATGCACCTCATCAAACTGAAGACTGTTATTTTCCACCCATGGAACCGCAACTAATTCAATTTCAGACTCGGTGAAGACGGGATCCCCCATATAGGACAGGCCCAGAGAACGAGCGTAATGAATCTGATCGTCCGGAGAAACAGCAGTGAGGTTCGGTAAGGCTGAAATCAAAAAACAGCCTAGCGAAAGCGCGGCGATGGAGAAGGAGGCTACGGTCTTGTATAGACCCGGTTTCACAATAAACCAAGGAGCGACACCTAGAATAATCACAATGCAGAGGTGAACAGTATGCACAAAGTATGCTCCAAGAAACGGCATCAGTACAGTGGACGCAACCGCCAACAGACCATTTACGGATAGAACGACTATGCACAAAACAACGATGCCCAGAACAGGGTTTGCAGCAAAAAATGCACGCACTCTTCCCTTGTTGGCCAAAGCGGGCTTTTTCACGGCGAGCAAGATAAAGGAGCTGCTGATAAATACAGCAAAGAAAAGAAGTACTAATTCTTTTTTACTCCAATCCATTATAGATAGCACGGACCTCCCTGGCGTACCCAGCACGGTTCCCGCTTCAAGTAATATAGACAAAAGAGCCGAAAATGCGCAGACACTCAAGGCAAGACGAGGAGAAGCCTTTCCGAACAGTGTGCTTCGCTCGGAGGCAAGATAAAACCAAGCAAGGACCGCTAAACAAGCAAATAACGCAAGCTCCATGCACCAATAAAAGATTGCCGCCGTGACGTCATAGAGAACAAACAGCACTGCACCCGAGATAGCAAGCAGCACAAAGCACACAAGCGGAAGCGCGCTCAACCGATGCCCATCGGAACGTCTCCGTATTTGCGTCTTAACCATTTGAGCATGGCCGTGAACATTCGGAATCATCAAATCGTCTCCTGTCTGAATCTAAACTATGACCGTACGATGAGCATCAAAGAACACGACGGCAGAACCGATAGCGATACCCATTTTCAACAAGGCGGCCATCCCTCCCGCAACCAGAGCCGAACACCGTCTGCTGTCTGCTCAGCAGTCTCTTACTATTTCCTTCTCGATAATCGCAAGCCGCTGAGTCAGATTCTTTATGTTTGCTGCTTGTTTCGTCGCGATTACGCTAAGCATCGGCAAAAACGCAAGGAGAAGAAACAGGCCAAGGAAGAACACAAAATTCGTGGTCAACACGGAACCGAACAAATCGCCAATTGCACCAATGAAACCGGAGGAAATCGCAGCGATGAGGATTACCACCGACAAAGACAGCCAGAAAAAGGAATAGCGTAAGGACAACTTGCCCTTGGATACGAGACGGATCACGCAGACGAAGAACACAATCGCAACAATGCGAGGAAGAGACACGGTCTCTCCTTTCAAGGGGCGAACGAATAATTGATATGACAAATTTAACGAAGCGCCTGCTCCTCAACAAGCTGGTTAATCCTCCGACGCAGCTTCGAGATGCTCACCGTGTTACTGAACTCTCGATACAGGAGCAATACAATCACGTAGAGGAACACGAAGTTTGCCGGGCTCTCAAATCCCAAAAGTGAAGACAGCCAAAAGGCAACTTGAGGGAAAGCGGCCAGCACAACGAAACTGAAGGCGAAGAAAAGCCAGAACACAGAATCCAGCACCTCAATCTGCGCTTTTCTCAGCTTCCTGATGACAAAATACAAAACCAAAAGCGCACCGAGCAGGAGGACGGCCCTAAGCACAATAGACACTGTTCAATCACCTAAACCACTGAACGAAGAGAATGGAGATGCAAGCGCGAGCCATATAGGCAATCGATTTAGGGATGTTCAAATAGCTCTCCCCTGCCTGCCTCTCACGCATCTCAACCTGAACTTCACGAACCTTAGCACCCTTCTTAATCAGGTACGAAATAGACTCGGGCTCTGGGTTCAAAGAGTCGTCGTTTGCAAAACGCTCAATCATCTTCCTGTTAAACATGCGCATGCCAGAAGTCGGATCTGCGACACGCTTGCCGGTAGTGAGCTTGATCGCAACCGTAATGATGCGCGAGCCGAGCATGCGTGCAGAAACCTCTTTGCACTTGTTTACAAAGCGCGAGCCGATAACAATGTCGGCGTCCTCGGCGATCGCAAGGTCGAGCATCTTGGACATATACTCCGGGCAATGTTGGCCGTCTGCATCAAACTGCAAGGCATAGTCATACCCATTGCGCAGCGCGTACTTCATCCCCGTCTGGAATCCAACTGTAAGACCAGAATTGACCGGAAGAGTGACATGATTGTAGCCACGGTCGAGACAGATTTGCTCAGTTGCATCCTTGGAACCGTCGTTTACCACGAGATAATCGATATCGGGCACAACAGAAACAAGCTCGTCAACTGTTCTCTCTAGAGATTCTTCCTCGTTATACGCTGGCACAATTACCAACACTTTTTTACTATTCAACATCCGCCAATCTCTCATAGACAACTCAACAAGAACTCGCCGCTACAATTGGTTGCTCTCCTGTCCTCGGCGATAGAATTTAAACAACAGCCTCGCAATAAAAGAAGGCCAAAACCGCTCGAGCATAGCGAGGTCCTCCTTTTCTCGCGTGTCATCCTTAATTAAGGCAGATGTCTCAGATTCTTGATGAATACGGTGGTGCATCAACACCTTGGAATCATAGTAAAAAGCACCAGGCAGCTTTGAAAAGCGCTCCCATGCCGCCCAATCGAGATTCGAGCGGAATTCTGCAATAAACGGAGGCATAGGCAACTTGCTCATATTCAACGTTACGGACGGGCAACAAATTGCAGATCCACAAGACAGAATTCTCCTACGCATCCATCTGGAGGTAGCAAATCTTCCGTCCCTAACGGGAGTAAGCATCAGGCGTTTGATTCGAAGTAGCTGGTTATCGTCAACCTTGGCACCATTCCTCAACTCACCATAGTTGGTAAAGAAGATGAGCAGATTGTCCATCTTATTCGCAGCAGTTAGAAGATGAGCCGCGTACTCAGGCTCATAGGTATCGTCCTGGTGCGCAACGGTGACAAGAGAAGTGTCAGCGCAAGTTACTGCGTAATTCCAATCATCAGCGATCCCAGGATTTCCGTCCCGAACGTACAACTTAACGGAGTATCGCTTAGCAAGCTCACGCGTTGCATCGCACGGAGTCGAAGTGGCAATCAACACGTTGGTCTTTACAGTCTGCGCAAGCAAGGATTGAAGGCACTCTTCAAGAAAGGGGCTCTCTTTGAACGCGCAGAGCGCAAAGGTATGGTCAGAGGGACCAAATGTCATGAATCGCTCCCATTTAATCGTATAGGCATGCCTGTTCATTATACGTTCACCTTTGCACTCGTTGAAAAGGGCACTAAAATTACTAAGGTCTTTCGAACGAACGCTTCGCACGAGAAGGGAGCTGCATGTCCAACGCCCCCGCACCCTTGAGCACGAAAAGGAACACGCTCTGGAACGCCGCTGGTTGCATTTTTTACCTTGGATGCCAGTGGCTTACAACCGTCCTAGTCGTTGTTCTGTCGACCGACTACAACAATTCCGGAGCGCTTGCATTTGCCATGTCCGTTGGCAACATGTTTGCCTCCGTCAGCCTATATAAAATGAGGACCTACCAGGTTTCCGACATTTCCTGCGAGCATTCCGCAAAAGACTATATTGGTTTTCGCTTCGTATCGATCTTATTTAGCTTGATCATGAGCTGCATCTACGTCGCCGCAATCAGCGACAACGCTTCCTTCCTGGTCGCCACTTTTGTATTCCTCGTTTTTAAAATCGATGAGACCTTTGTCGACGTGCTCTACGGAGTCGACCAAAAGGGGCAGCGCATGGACTACATTGGCAAATCCCAGTTCATGCGCGGAGCGCTATCCCTCGTCGGTTTCGTCGCCCCACTTGCAACGATCAACTCGCTGCCCGCCGCGATCATCGGTATGGCGTTTTGCTGCATGTTCGTGACCCTCTTCTACGATCTCCCCCATGCAAGACGATTTGGGGATATCAAGCCCAGCTTCGCTCACGGACATCTTGTCGAACTTGGAAAAGCATGTCTTATGCCGACAATCGCCAATTTCTTAGCAACGTCTATCGTTTCCATTATCCGTCAACGCTACGGCGTTCTTGCTGGACAAGAACTCCTAGGAATTTACGCCAGCATCGCGACTCCCGCAGTTCTTATACAGGCAGGCGCGACGTATCTCTACAGTCCGCTTATTGGCACCCTAGCACACTCTTTGCAAAATGGGGGCGCAACAGCTTTCAAGAAGAGCTTCTTCAAGGTACTCGGCTTGCTCTTTGCATGCATGGCAATAGTTACAATCGGATTCTCTTTCGTTGGTGGCCCCCTGCTTGAACTCGTTTACGGAAACAAGATCGAGCCCTACCTGTGGATATTCCCATATGTTCTTGGAGCCACAACGTCAATCGCCATCCTGCTCTACGTAAATGACTCCCTACTCATCATGCGCGACGGACTCACCCAGATCATCATCAACGCCCTTGCGTTTGCCGTCATTGTTCTTACGGCGGACCATCTTATTACTGGCTTCGATATGAACGGCATCAACGTGGCCATTATTACTGCGTGCGCTCCCGCAGCAATTGCGGGAGCCGCTCGGATTGCCGCGAGTAAATAGGCCTCATAGACCATCCCTCCCAACGTGCCAGACGCCGCTCCGGCAGCCACTCAGGCGCTTCGCTCGAAACACACCTAAATGCTGCTAGCATTTAGTGTTGTATTGCACCCGTGGGAAGGAGCCAATATGGACCTGCGTCGAACAAGATCGCTCATCGCTCTTTTTTGCTCATTGTTCTTGGCACTCTCGTTAACGCCAAGCGCTGTCCACGCTGAAGATAAGCAAGCAACAACTGAAGCTGCCACCATCCAAGAACAGGTGGCTGATTCGGCAGGAGATGACGAGTCTGGCACCGGCACTGCACAATCTACTGAAGCTGAACCTACAACCGGAACCATCGATAAGTCATCCGAAGCCGCCGGCACCTCAGTCGGTGAAACGAATAAAACCCCGATCCCCCCCCGGCAGAGGACGCTTCCACGACAACTGAAGCCCAAACACTGGACTCAGCTACCGAAGCACTAGCAGCATCTACCCCTTCCGTTCAATACGCCGCACACGCAAGCGACCAAGGCTGGGACACCATGCTCAGCAAAGATGGTGCGACGGTCGGAACAACGGGCAAAGCGAGCGCCATCGAAGCCCTCAAGATCTCTCTTGCCAACGCAGATGGCGGCATTCGTTACAGCGCGCATTGCACCAACGTGGGTTGGCAGGACTGGGTGGCAGACGGCGCCGTGGCGGGTACCACGGGCATGTCGTACTCCATGCAGGCAATCCAAATCGAGCTCATGGGCAACATTGCCAGCAGCCACGACGTTTACTACCGCATTCATGCCCAGAACTTCGGGTGGCTTGGCTGGGCCAAGAACGGCGAGGTGGCCGGCACAACCGGTTGGGACTACCGCGCCGAGGCCGTCGAGATCCTCTTGGTGAAACACGGCGATAAAGCGCCCTCATCTGACAAAGATGCCTACATCCCCTCGTACTACCAGACCTCCATTACGCAAGAGGGAGAGTCCACCGTCGTCCGCGTACGTCCCGACTCGCTCAACCTTCTACTCACCGACGGCGTCGCCACGGACATGCGCGTAACCGCAACCATGTCGTACGGCGACACCGTGACCCGCAAGGTGTCCGACACCACTTCGCTGGCAACTATCGACGCGAACGGCATGGCGCTCAATGTTGAAACCTACGGACCGTTCACCGCGACCATTGAGTACCTCAAGGACGGTCGCGTTGTCGGCACCGACACCCGCGAATTCGGCGTGACGGCGAGCGAGTACAACCTTGCACCCCTCTCTGCATCCTTCCCGGTAGTCCTCTACTCAATCTCTTACTGGGACTACACCACCTCCGCCACGGGCACCGCGGTGCCCTCCATTGTCATGCTAGACCGCCCGTCGGCGTTCAACTGGGATGCACTGCCCGACGGCATGTACGCCATGCCCTTTATGACCAAGAAGGCCATTAAGGGCTCCAGCGACTACACCGCTTTTGCAAGCTACATAAAGGAGCTCAAGCGCCTGAAGCCCGACTCGAAGTTCAACCTGTTCATCAATGACATTACCTGTTCGCTTATCCATTCGATCATCTACGCCAACCAGATTCCCCAGGGCAGCTACAAGATTTACCTTCTTTCTGACGGAACGGCGACCTACAACTTCATGAACGAAGCGTTCAACGCTGAAGGTGTGGATCCTGCCACCAAGGAAGCCCAGCTTGAGCAGAGTTGGCTGGCGGCCAAGGAGTACGCCTGCAAGAACGGACAGGCAAGCTCGGACTACGGATGGCACGCCCATTGGGACTCCATGTACGCAGTACTGAAATGCGAGCCGAACACGGAATGGTGGATGACACGCACGAACCTGTTCCAGAGCGCTGACGGCAACACGTTTGCCAACACCATTGCCACCGACCCGGCCGTAAAGAAGAAGAACGTGGCGAGTATGCTCACCGCGCTCCAGCAACGCGGCGACGCAACGGTCGCGGCGTTCAAGGCGCTCTACAATTTCAACGACGGCTACTTCACCGCCGCCGAGGCCGAGGGCAAAAAGCCCATGGTTCTCTTGGGCACCTACGTCAACCTGGAGCAGTCGTTCGAAGACTACGCCAAGCTCACTATGACCTATTACGGGGACGAGTACGCCTACTACTACAAGGGACACCCCAACACGCCTACCGGGCTGTGGCCCTCCAAGCAAGAGCAGTTGAGCTCCCTGGGAATTACCGATATCGACTCTTCGGTGGCGGCAGAGCTGATCTTGTTCTTCAACCCCGAAGTTGCGCTGTCCGGTTATGGATCGAGCACATACAACTCGGCAACGGGTGACGCGGGATGCGGCGTGTTCAACATGACGAAAGCCGCGGCCCTCAGTTCGTCGAGCACGGTCGACTACAGCATTATGGATTGGTTCGCCTCGCCCATCTCATCTTCTTCAGATACAGTTATCCAAGCCCTCTGCCCCAAGGGCGGCACGTGCTACCTCGTTGAATTCTCCGATAAGATTCTGAAGTCCGCCGATTACGACATTGCCGTTTTCTCTGGCAACACGTCCGCGCTCACGTACTACAAGAAGCTTGCCGATGGAACGTACAGGCTGGTTCGCACAAAGACCAACGGTTCGACCCTTATGACCTCTGCCCACGTTTCTGGCACGGGTTGGATCTCCTCGGTCAAGGAGGGCAAGACCGCTGGCACTACGGGAAAGTCCAAGGCACTCGAGGCGTTCAAGGTCGACATGGCGGCCCTCCCCTACTCCGGCACGGTGCAATACCAAGCCCATTGCGCAAACCTTGGCTGGCAAGGCTGGAAGAACGAAGGTAAGGTCGCGGGCACTGTTGGTGAATCGCGCCAAATCGAAGCTATCCAAATAAGGCTTACCAACGAGCTCGCCGAGCACTACGACATCTACTATCGAGCCCACGTACAGGACGAAGGATGGCTTGGCTGGGCCAAGAACGGCGAGATCGCGGGCATCACGGGCTTTGGCAGGCGCGTGGAGGCTATCGAGGTCATGCTTGTTGAGAAGGGTAATACCGCGCCAGGAAGCACTGCGCGCGCATCCGTCATCGGTCTGCCCAACGTAACCGCGCACGTCTCTAGCATTGGCTGGCAGGCAGCCGTTCACGGCACTACATATGCTGGCACCACGGGGCTGGCCCTGGGCGTTGAAGCGTTGAGGCTTTCCGTTTCTGGAGCCCCCTTCAACGGTGGCATTACCTACCGTTCCCACGTAGCCAACCAGGGATGGGAGGACACGTGGACCTCAAACGGGCGCACCACGGGCACGACGGGTAAATCACGCCATATGGAAGCGCTGGAAGTAAAGCTCACCGGCGATCTTGCAGACCACTACGACATTTTGTATCGCGCGCACGTTTCCAACATTGGCTGGATGCCCTGGGTTAAAAACGGCGTCGCTGCTGGCACCACCGGTCGCGGTCTTCCCATTGAGGCTGTTGAGATGAGACTCGAGAGCAAGTAACGATTCATCGTCCAAGTAATGACAAAGCGGGCCGTCGACGCTTTTGCCGACGGCCAGCTTCTTTCTATCAATCCTCGTTCGGCCCTCCTAAACGGATGTTACCAAACCAGTAATCACGACGTTAACAAGCAAATTTTTCATTTCGACTCCCCATCGTTTAGCCGACCTTTGATTTATTGTTAACGGATTCATCAGTTAATCAAATACGTAAAACGCGAATGGCGAATAAAAAGAAACGAACGGAACGCAGCAAAAGCGAACCGTTCGTTCTAAATCAAAGAACCAGGCTAAACTCAGCCAGAGTATCTTACGCCCTCGCTATGCAAGCGGGATGTTGTCGTACCAACCCCATTTTGGCTTATACGTAGTGGAATAGTAATCCAGCCAATAACTCATATCCAGAGTCCTTATGTGACCAACATTATCCATAACCTGGTTGTTGCCAATATAGATACAAACGTGACCGTATATACGACCCATATACGTATGCATATGCGAGGGAACAGCAATGACCATTCCGACCTTCAGCTGCGAATAATCAGTATATTTGCAGAAATCCCAATAGTAGTCACAGGCGTCCGTACGGACATTCCTGAATCCAGCCCGCTCATAGACCTGAGCAATCCATTCTGAGCACAACCCAGGACCAGGAGAGGGAACCTGCCTCGACAGATTTACAATCTTCTTCTGCATTGGATTAGCGAGAGCATAGGGTTCGCCAAGAAGCATCGGGGAGATAGTGCTCCCCGGAGCCGCAGCGCCCTTTCTCGTAATTCTTACCTGAACGGCCTGAGCATGCGTCCCATAGCCGGTGCTGCCGGCGACGGCACCATTTTTTGTCCAACCGAGCCAGCCGACGTTATCGACATGGACCCTATACCAAATATCGAAATAAGTTGCCAAGTCGCCCGATAGGGAGACTTTTATTGCCTCGACCGAATTGGATTCAGTATCAGACGACAGCTGATCCCCGTTTGACTTGTCAGAAGTCCAGCCTACATTTGATAGATGCAGCTGATAATTAATTCCACCGGCAACGAATGAAGTGGTCTTAGCCGAGAACCCGGTAATGGGAATTCCCTTGCCGGTTGTACCGGACACCTCTCCGGCAGAAACAATATTCTGCCAAGTGCCGTTCGACTGGGATGAATACGTCACTGTTGGTATTTCAAGATGGGAATAGCCCGTCGTATCAGGATGGGACGCACCTTTCTTAACAAGCTTAATCTGAACCGCCTCAAGGGAACAAGACATTCCGGTGGTGCCGGCCTCCTCGCCGTCCTTGGCCCAGGCCATCCAGCCGATGTTGGAGGCGTGGACGCGGTAGTAGACGTCGTAGTCCTTCGCGAGGGAGCCCGTGAGCCTCAGGCGCACGGCCTCGACGGCGCGTCCCTGGCCGGTGGTGCCGCCCTCGGAGGCCGAGGGGGTGTCCCAGCCCTGCCAGCCGATGCCACTTACATTAGCGTTAATTTGCACAGAGCCATCTTCAACGGGATTCAGGATGCTGACCTTAAGATCTTCCACGGCTTTAGACTGCCCTGTTGTACCCGCAGTAGATCCGTCGCGCTTACTGCTCATCCAGCCTATATTCGAGACATGCGCCTCATACTGAATATGCATCTTGCTGTCATCTACGTTCAGAAGAGAACCGTTGAAGCAGTAGTTCATGTCACAGCGCCCGTTAACGCCCGGGACATTGCCGCTGCTTGAATACTGCCAGAAACTGTAGCTGCCAGCATAATCGCAACACCAATTATATTGAGCAACCCAATGGTCATAACCGCTCAGAGACGGACTATCCAAGTAGTTGTTGAGCCAGTTAAGGTTCGCATAGATACCCGACTTAAAGCCAACGGCCTCCATACGGTTACAAAAAGTCTGTGCAATCCGAGCGAGCTTATCTTTGCTGAAATTCGGATCCTGCAAGATATAGTTATCCTCAAGATCGTAATAAACGGGAAGCGACGGATGATGGCCACCGAGCCAAGCAAGCGTTCGATCGGCTTCTTTATTTGCATCCGCTACAGAACGAGCATAGGAGTAGTAGTAGACACCGTAAGGAATCCCGAGACGTTCGCATTCGGTAGCGTTTCGTTCAAACGTTGAATCGGGTTTGCCGTAAACAGGGCCGACCTTGAGAATAGCAAATTCTATTCCAGCGGCTTTAACCTGATTCCAGTCAATCGTCCCCTGAAAGTTGCTGACATCGATACCACGCGCAACGGCACCATTGGGCAAAGCTTCGTCAGCCAAAGACTGTGCATCGATGCCATCGGAGACAGCATCAATAAGCAAGCCGTTCTCATAACGCCAGGAATTCGGCTCCAAAGAGTCAGCTTCAGGAGAATCCGCCTGTATGGAATCACCCGCCGAGGCCTCGCCAGCAGAATCGTCAACGTCCGACCCATCTGTCCCGATTCCAGACTGGTCATCAGAAACTGAGCCTGAGTCCCCATCCGAACGAGCAGCGTCCGCATCGTCACCATACCACTCGGCTACACCCTGAGAACCCGAGGCGTCGCCCTGCCCATCCTGAAAGCTTTCACCTTGAAATCCGCAGTCATTCGATGATTGCTGCACCGACTGTGAAGAAGCGACGGATTGGGCAGACAACGCGTATGCACAGTAAGGCTGAATGATTTGCGACCAAGCTATTAAAAGCGTGCAAATCAAAGCCGCAGACGCTTTGAGACGATTCATATCATATCCCCCGAGATATTGACTACTTTCGAAGACACCAAGTTATATTACCGCACTTCTAAACAAGCATTTAAGGCTTAAGACGCAACAGTAGCATTCAGACAAAAAAGAGGCGCTCCCGTTACGGAACGCCTCAAATGGCTCTATGCAAAAGGCCTTGCGGCGCCGATTACACGACCAGGAGCATAGACCGAGCGCTCGGTGACTCCAATTCCCGGCCACGAATCGATAATTCGACCGTTTCCGATATAGATTCCAATATGACCCTGGTAGTAGACCACATCTCCCCTCTGCATGGCAGAGGTGCTAACCGGCATAAATGTGTTGTTGCGATACCAATTCATGGAGTTATAGGTTTGCTCGGGCAACCAACGATGGTTATAGGGATTATACCAACCCATATCCATGCCAGTCGCATACAGACATTGCAGTACCAAGCCTGAACAATCAACCGCATCCCCCGGCCAAGAAGACCAAGGCTCGATATAACGAGTTCCAATATATTCACGAGCACGCTGGATAAATGCATTAATGCAGTCCTGGCGCGAAGCGTTATAAGGAATACGGGAAGGCGTGACGTACGTAAAGTATCCGGTGCAATACGAAGGAAGCTGCACGCTGTTGCAATTAACCTTTGGATAAGAGCCGGGGGTCTGATATCCCATATATCGATAGGTCTCAAAATACGAATCAGACGTAGAGCCCGGTGCGGAAGCGCCCTTGGGGACAATCTTTACCTGTAGGGCCTGAACAGGAATGCCAAGCTTCGTGGTACCCGCCGGTGATCCATTTTGGTCCAGCCAAGCCAACCATAATTTGACACATGAACGCGATACCAGACATCAAAGTAATTAGAAACCTCGCCAGTCAAGTTAATCTTGACGGCCTGGATTTGCTGTCCTTGGCCAACGGTTCCCGATGTAGCCCCATCTGAAACAGCAGATTGCCAACCGATATTAGATACATGAGCGGAATACGAAATACCGCCGCTCATGGAACTATCGGAGAGCGACAGCTGCATGGCTTCCATGGCGCGGCTCTGTCCAACGGTACCAGCGATCTCGCCGCTGCCAACGGCCGCTTTCCAGCCAAGACCGGAGCAATTTGCCTTAGCGGATAGCTCGGGAAGTTGGATCAACGCATCATGGTCTTGGACGGGAGCATCAGACGAGCCCTTGGCAACCAACTTAATTTGAATTGCCTCGGCCTGCTTAGACAGTCCAACGGTGCCGGCTGCAGCGTCATTTTTAGCCCAGCCAAGCCAGCCATAATCCGCCGCATGAATACGGTAGTAAATATCGTATTTTGAAGCGTCGTTCCCGGCCAGCCTTAATTTGACCGCCTGAATTGCGAGACCCCTGCCAACAGTGCCAGCATAGTCGACACCCGAAACGTATGACTGCCAGCCGATATTCGCAACATGTGCCGACATTTCGACGGAGGCATCGATGCCTTGCGTCGCAACATACAGCGCCTGCAGGGAACGAGACATACCCGTCTGACCCGCAATCTCGCCATTGTCAACGGGAGTCAACCAGCCCGCAGAAGCAACGTGCGCCTGAGAAACAAGACCGATTCCAGGCGTTTCGATAAACGCATTGGCAGAGGAGCCAGGCGAAGACTGACCTTTATTTACAAGTGCAACATCGATGCCGCACAAACCGGAAGAACCACCAGAAACGCCACATGCCTGACCATTTGACGCCCAGCCCGTCCAGCCATTACCGGAATCGCATACACGATACCAGATGTCATAATTAGAAGCGAGCTGGCCGCTCAGCGACAACTTAATCGCCTTAACAGGAGCTCCTGATACCGCTTTGGCAGCGCCGCCATCCGTTGACGAAGCGCCCCAGCCTGAATACCCATCCATAACGGAATAAGAAATTGACCCGTTATCAGTTTGACCGGCAACGCTCAGGGCAATAGAGTTCAGCAGTTTGGCGCCCTTGCCTCCGATCGTGGCCTTTTGACCAGAAGAGGCGCCAAGGCTCTCCCCAGAAACGGCCAATCCGGAAACCGTAACAGCATCTGGATCGCCAATAAAGACCTTGGCCGAAGAGCCGGGCGCCGCTCCGCCTTTCTCCACGAGGACCACTTTGACCGCTTCGATAGCCCTGCCCTTACCGGCAGAACCAGCAGCAGCACCATTACAGGCCCAATCGAGCCAGCCTATGCCTGACACATGAGCACAATACCAAATGTCATATTTATCGACCGCCTCGCCGGTCAAGCGAATCTGGACGGCCTCGAGGCGCTGAGACTTTCCAGTCGTACCGCAGTGCCCTTTAGACCACTGCTGCCAGCCAACATTCGAGACATGACCACGAAGCTCAATAGAACCCGAGTGGCCATACCAGCCGAGCTGGGCTTCAAGAGCCTCCATGGGAAGGCCCCTACCAGTTGTCCCCGCAACAGATCCGCTTCCAACGGGCGACATCCAGCCAATATTCGAAGTATGCGAGCGAACTGAAATCGAGGCGGGATCATCGCTACGGCTCTTGAAGGGAGAGGTAGTGTCGCCCGGGGCGGGGTCGCCCTTGGGCAGGACCGCGACCTGGACGGCCTGGACGGCGCGGCCGTAGCCAGCCGAGCCGGCGTCGGCGCCGTCGCACGCCCAGCCGAGCCACCCGAACTCGGCGGAGTGGGCGCGGTACCAGACGGTGTAGCGGGCCGACAGGTCCGCGGACAGCCTGACCCTCAGGGCCTCGACGGCGCGGGACTGGCCGGTGGTGCCGGCGGTGCCGCCGTTGCCGACGGCGGCCTGCCAGCCGACGTTGGAGACGTGGGTCTCGACGGATACGGCGTCAGCAATCTGTTCTTGAGACGCGGCTCCATCCATTTCAAGTGAGATTTTAAGTGCCTCGAGATTAAGGCCCCTACCCGTCGTTCCGGCAACCTTACCCGAACCAACCGGATCCATCCAGCCAATATTCTGCACATGGGCAGAAACACTTACGTTCTTGACGGTCAGCTGATTGCTTACGGCAGAATCGTCAGCAACGACCTCGCTTCTATCTGCGGATGAACCCTGTTGCGCGTCTTGAGACTCGTTAACAACAGGGGACGCATTCGACTCTTGTCCTTCAGAGTCTGAACCATCATCAAAAGCGTTCGAGTCTTCAGAATTCAAATTAGTTGAGTCAGTAGATCCGTTAACTGAATAATCAGCATATGCAGCAGTCACGGCCCATGATTGACCCATGAGCAACACAGCAGCCATGAGAATAGAAACGGACACATCAAAGAGACGTCTCACGATTCCACCTTCCTTCATCAATAAACGAACCTACTTAAGGACAACCGCCTGTGCCCCTCGTTGCGAGTATAACGAAGCAATGCGCTGGGCGGAGTTAGAAACATAGCCAGCGAGTGAATCAGCAATGTAAACGGTACCCAGGGAACGATTAAAGCCCCTAAGAACGACGGTATGGGAATTGGTGTAGGTTCGATAGACCCTTCCGCCATATGCCTGGGTCGCATAGCAGCTTCCCAAGTTTTGCATACCAATCGTTGACCAGATAATAACGGGATGTCCGGCTTCCAAATAGGAATAAAGATCATAGAAACCAGTGCCGGTGACGTCATGCGCCCGCAAACTGCTTCCACGACTGATCAAAAATGAATTAGCTGTGTTGGTCAGTCCAGGAGCTGATATGCAGTTTCCATTCGAAGCACTATGCGGATTACCCCAAAACGCCGTCACAAAATCCCAGCTGCTCTTAGGCATATACGCATCTGCAATGACGGTTTTACCCAGTCCAAATCCGTAATAGTTGAGCGCATTGGTCAATGCAACGGACTCACAACCAGTCGGAAGCTCAGGATTCTGAATTGTGCAAGGAACGTTGAGGACAACCGAATTCGGATGCAAGGGGCGATCCCTGTACGCTCCCCCCGTGGGGCCCGGCGCCGCAGAGCCCTTCGCGAGGATGCGGACCTGGAGCGCCTCGACGCGGTAGCCGATGCCGGTCGTGCCGGCGCGGGCCCCGTCACTGGCCCAGCCGAGCCAGCCGTAGTCCTGCACGTAGGCGCGGTACCACACGTCGTAGTACTCGGAGAGGCCGCCGGTCAGGCGCATCTTGACGCACTCGACCGCCCTGCCCTGGCCGGTGGTGCCGGCCACGGCGCCGCCCGAGACCTCGTCCTGCCAGCCGACGCCGGAGACGTGGGCGCTGTAGGACAGGCCGCCGGAGACCGGCGAGGAGACCTCGGCCGTGATCGCCTCGACCGCGCGGGACTGCCCGGTGGTGCCGGCGGTGCCGCCGTTGCCGACGGCGGCCTGCCAGCCGACGCCCGAGACGTGGGCCCTGAGGCTGAGCGAGGGGACGGAGAGCTCGGCGGGGGCGCCCGACGAGGGGGCGTCGCCGCCCTTCTCGACGAGGACGACCTGGAGCGCCTCGGCCTGGACGGCGAGGCCCTCGGTGCCCGCGGCCTCGCCGTCCTTGGCCCAGCCGAGCCAGCCGTAGCCCGCCGCGTGGACGCGGTACCAGACGTCGTAGGAATCGGAGACGGGGCCGGAGAGGGACACCCTCACGGCCTGGACGGCGCGGCCCTGCCCCACCGTGCCGGCGTAGGAGGGGGCGGAGGCGGCGTCCTGCCAGCCGACGCCGGCCACGTGGGCAGCGACGGAGACGGAACTCCCCTCGCCCGCCCCCTCGAGGGAGGCGCGCACCGCTTGGAGCGCGAGGCCCCTGCCGGTCGTGCCGACGTCCTCGCCGCCGCCCACCGCCTGCAGCCAGCCGCGCTCGGCGACGTGGCCCTGCAGGACGAGCGCCGGGCCGGAGGCGGCGCCGGAGACGAAGGCCCCCTCGGTCGGACCGGGGGCGGCGCCGCCCTTCGCGACGAGGGCGACCTGGACTGCGGTGAGGCCCGAGGCGCCCGACTCGACGCCGGAGGGCTCGCCGGCGCTCGCCCAGCCGGTCCAGCCGCGCGCGGAGTCACAGGAGCGGTACCAGACGTCGTAGCGCTCGGCGAGGCCTCCGGACAGCTCGAAGCGGACGGCCTTGAGCTGCAGCCCGCCGCCCGAGGCGCCTAGCTGCGCCCCGTCGGTGCTGGACTCCCCCTGCCAGCCGGAGCCGAGCAGGAGGCCGCGGTAGCCGACCGACCCGTCGGACTCGAGGTTGTCGACGGTCGCGGCGACGGAGCCCAGCACGGGGCCCCTCTCGGAGCCGAGCGTCAGGACCCCGCCGGAGAACGACGAGCCCGCCGGCGAGCCGGAGACGGAGAGGGCCGAGCCGGA
>ERZ838118.1676-NODE-1676-length-26129-cov-10.976490_pt1 | contig 26129 bp, 17 predicted proteins | sample MGYA00519863_ERZ838118 | MGnify/ENA primary metagenome ERZ838118 (study PRJEB31850, sample SAMEA3708827) | human gut metagenome | biome: human gut; feature: human-associated habitat; material: faeces | place: China | collected 2014 ...
GGAACGAGCAGTGGGCTGTTTTGATGGCGTAGTAGCCGTGGTCGATGCCGATAATGATGCTCATGGGAAATACCTTCTTTCATTTCAAAATTTTTCGGGAATCTATAATAAACGGCGGGGGAGAATGTGTCCCCCTCGCCGGAATTTTCCTTCGGAAATTGCTGCGGTTTTGTCTGTCAAGACTGGCGATAGGCTCTCAAAACCGTACCGCCAGTGGTGAAAATTCACGCTGCAACAAAAAAGCGCATCCTGCTTTTCGGCAGGACGCGCATAAAATCGCTTGTGGATATTTTCAGGCAAATGGGATAAATTTGGTACATTTTGCCCCAAAATGGCCTGTTTTTTGCAATTTTATATCGTAGCTACGGCACAAAATCAGTCGATGGGCTTCATCGTGGGGAACAGCAGCACGTCACGGATCGACGCGCTGTCGGTCAGCAGCATGACCAGACGATCCACGCCGAAGCCGAGGCCGCCCGTGGGGGGCAGGCCGTACTCAAGGGCGTTGACGTAGTCGTAGTCGACCTGGGCCTTGCAGTCCGGCTCAATGGCCTTGCGCTCAGCAACCTGGCGCTCGAAGCGGGCCTTCTGGTCGATGGGGTCGTTCAGCTCGCTGAATGCGTTGCCGTACTCGGTGCAGTCGATGAAATACTCAAAGCGCTCGGTGAAGGCCGGGTCGGTGGGCTTGCGTTTGGCCAGCGGGCTGATCTCGACGGGGTAGTCATAGATGAAGGTGGGCTGGATGAGCTTATCCTCGACAAAGGCGTCGAAGAACTCGGCCAGGATCGCGCCCTTTGTCGGGACCTCGGGCAGCTCTACATGATGCTCCTTGGCGGCAGCGATGGCATCCTCGTCGGTTTTCCAGTCGTTGAAGTCAACGCCGGAATACTTCTTGACGGCCTCGACCATCGTCAGGCGTTCCCAGTGACCCATATCAATCTGCTTGCCCTGGTAGGTGATCTCAAGGCTGCCGCAGACCTTGAGGGCCAGGCGCTTGTACATCTCCTCGACCAGATCCATCATGCCGTGGAAGTCGGTGAATGCCTGGTACAGCTCGATGGTCGTGAACTCGGGGTTATGCTTGGGATCCATGCCCTCGTTGCGGAAGATGCGGCCAACCTCATACACGCGGTCCATGCCGCCCACGATCAGGCGCTTGAGGTACAACTCGGTCTCAATGCGCAGGACCATGTCCATGTTCAGGGTGTTGTGGTGGGTGTAGAAGGGGCGGGCGGACGCGCCGATCTCGAACGGGGTCAGGATGGGGGTGTCGACCTCCAAAAAGCCCTTTTCGTCCAGATAGGCGCGGATCTCCTTCAAAATCAGGCTGCGCTTGACAAAAGTGTCCTTAACCTCGGGGTTCATGATGAGGTCAACGTAGCGCTGGCGGTAACGCGCCTCGCGGTCCGTCAGGCCGTGGAACTTCTCGGGCAGGGGCAGCAGACTCTTGGAGAGCAGCGTCAGTTCGGAGATGCGGACAGAAATTTCGCCCATCTTCGTGCGGAACACCTCGCCCTTGACGCCGATGATGTCACCGATGTCCAGCTTCTTGAAGGCGGCGTAGGCTTCATCGCCCAGCAGGTCGCGCTTGACAAAAATCTGGATGTCGCCCTTCTGGTCGCGCAGATGGGCAAAGCTGGCTTTGCCCATGATGCGCTTGGACATCATGCGGCCAGCCAGAGAGACGATCTTTCCGGTCTCAGCCTCGGCAGGAAGGTCAGCAAACTCATTTTTGAGGTCGGCCGAGTACGCATCCTGCGCATATTTGGTGATTTCAAAGGGGTTATGACCGGCTTCGCACAGGTCTGCCAGCTTCTGGCGGCGCACAGCGGCCTGCTGGGTCAGCTCCTGCTCGGTCTGGGGCTTATTCTGCTCCATGTGAGATCGTCCTTTCGTGATTTTTAATTCTGTTGATATGGGTTGCTTGTAGGGGTCGATGCAAGCATCCGCCCCTTCAGAATTTATTGCGGATTATTACTTCGAGCGGCTGACTTCCAGCAGCTTGTACGTGATGATGTTGCCGTTGGGCAGGGTGACATCAACGCTGTCGCCGACCTTGCAGCCGATCAGTGCCGCGCCGACGGGGCTCTCGTCGCTGATACGGTTCAGATCCATGTCAGCCTCGGTGGAGCCGGTCAGGTCGTACTCCTCGGCGTCCTCCAGGTCGTCGCCCTCGGCCAGGATCTTGACGTGCATACCGATGGAGGCGGTGTCGTTGGACAGCTCGCTCTCATCCATGATACGGGCCAGCTTCAGGGTGGCCTCCAGGTCGGCAATGCGGGCCTCCACAGAAGCCTGCTCCTCCTTGGCGGCGTCGTACTCGGCATTCTCGCTCAAGTCGCCGTAACCGCGGGCGACCTTGATCTTGTCGGCAACTTCCTTACGCTTGACGGTGCGCAGGTTTTCCAGCTCCTGCTCCAGTTTATTATAACCCTCTCGGGTAACGACAACTTCTTTAGCCATAGCAGTGTCTCCTAACGTAAAATGGATAGTAAAAGATGTGCGGCACCAACTGGGGAGCCGCACTAACTTATATATTATACGGGTTCAAAACGGATTTGTCAAGGCACAGCGTCATTTATCCAGCTGCAAAAGGCCAACCTTGCGGTAGACCTTGCTGACAGTGCGGTTGGCAAGGCGGGAGGCACGCTCCGCACCGCTCTTGAGGACCTCGTCCACGTAGGCCTTGTCGGCCAGAATGCGGGCATACTCAGCCTGCACGGGGGCCAGCGCGTCGGCGGTGACCTCGGCCACGGCCAATTTTAAGTCACCGTAGCCCTTTCCCTCAAACTCGGCAGCGATCTCGTCGTTGGACTTGCCCGTGAAGGTGCTGTAAATGCACATCAGGTTGGACACGCCGGGCTTCGTCTCGCGGTCAAAGCGGACTACGCCGTCGGAGTCAGTCACGGCGCGCTTGAACTTGCGCACGATGGCATCCTTATCATCGGTCATCAGGATAAAGCTATTGACGTTCGTGTCGGACTTGCTCATCTTCTTGGTCGGCTCGGCCAGCGACATGATCTTGGCGCCCGCGGCGGGCACGTAGCCCTCGGGCAGGGTGAAGGTATCGCCGTAAATGCCGTTGAAGCGGCCTGCGATGTCGCGGGCAATTTCCAGATGCTGGGTCTGATCCTGCCCCACGGGCACGAGGTCGGCATTGTAGATGAGGATGTCCGCTGCCATCAGCACGGGGTAGGTGAACAGACCGCCGTTGACGTTGTCGGGGTGCTTGGCGCTCTTATCCTTGAACTGGGTCATGCGCGACAGCTCACCAAACTGCGTGTTGCAGGCCAGCACCCAGGCAAGCTCGGTGTGCGCGGGCACGTGGCTCTGTACAAACAAAACATGCTCCTTCGGGTCGATGCCTACAGCCAGCAGCAGGGCGGCCAGCTCACGGGTGCGGCGGCGCAGGTCTGCGGGCACCTGGCGCACGGTCAGGCTGTGCAGGTCGGCCACCATGTACAGGCAGTCGTAATCGGACTGCAAGAGGGCCCAGTTGCGCACCGCGCCGATGTAGTTGCCCAGAGTCGGCGTGCCGGTGGGCTGAATGCCCGAAAGAATGCGTTTACGTTTTTCTTCTGCCATTATGATGTATCTCCCTTGTAAGCCGTTCTGCCCACGGCGGGCAGGTGGCTTCTTCCTTTATTTATATACTATAAAATATAATCAATGTAAGCGAATTTGTCAACGATTTTACAGTTGTCTCTTTCCCGATTTTTCATTATAATAAGTACAAAAGCCCGCAAAGCGAGGAGAACTGTACATGAATCTGCCCAATGTAATGCTCGTAGCAAAGAAAACGCCTGTCACGCGCGACGTTGTGCATTACCATTACAATCCGGGAACAAAAAAATGGGACGTCACCTACAAAAGCGGCAACACCTTCCACTACAATTACGCCAACTTTGAGGTACTTAAGCAGCCCAAGGCACTCGACGCACAAGCCTATCAGATTATGGTCGATGGGATGCGCTTTGATGGACTTACCTCCCTGCTTTGCTACTCCGGAAGTGATGGAGAATATTGGCAATTCTGTGACAAAAGAGGCAATCTCCGGGAATACCCAAGCAGCAGACTGGACATCAGTCGTTCCGCACTTTGCCATGCCAAAGCACGTGAAATTTTTTCTTATCTGGAGCAGGCTGCCACCTGCATAAGTGTTGTGACGGAAGATGACAACACTGCTCTCCTGCAAAAGCAATACAAAAAACTCCATCACCTTGACGAGAGAACTGCGGCAGCAGATTACCTCAACCCTGCTGCATACCAGGCCACTGCGAAGCCGAATGTCCCCATACTCATTTTTCCGTTTGGCTGTAACGAAAGCCAATTTGCTGCGGTAACAGCTGCACTCTCTCATAAAATCAGCGTGATTGAGGGCCCGCCTGGCACTGGAAAAACACAGACAATTTTAAATATCCTCGCCAATCTTGTGCTGCAGGGGCAAACCGTCCAAGTTGTTAGCAACAACAATTCTGCTATCGATAACGTCCTAAAAAAGCTAGCCGCTCCGGCATGCGGCATAGATTTTATCGCAGCCCCCTTGGGCCGTAAGGAGCGTAAGGAGGACTTTATTCAGTCTCAAACCGGTAGGTATCCAGATCTTACAGAGTGGTACAATGCAGATTGCCACCGGTCAGAATTTCTAGGAGCCCTGCAGAACGCTTATCAGAAACTGCAAGCTATTTTCCGCGCAAAGAATGAATTAGCGAAAACGCAGGCTGAGCGTGCAGCCCTCCAATGTGAGCAGGAGAATTTTCAGGCATGTTTCCTCGAAAATGCTTTTCAAGCGACGGATATACGCTTCAAGCGCCATCTTTCTGCGGATAAGTTGTTGCTTTTCTGGCAAGAATACCAGGACATTGTGGAAAAGCAGCGTCCTGTCGGACTTTTCTATCGCTTGCTCTGTCGGTTTAGCTATGGCGTTAGCCTGGAACGCCTTTTGCAGGAGCCTCCGGGAGCGGTACTCTGTATGCTGCAAAAAGAGTATTATCTGCTGAAGGCACAGGAACTGGACGCGCAAATTGAAGCCCTGCAAGCGCAACTGCGGAACACGGATGCAGAGACATTACTCACCCAGTTTACAACACAATCCATGATCTACTTCCGCAACGCTCTTGCAGAACGGTACGGAAAAAGTAAGACGCGCCCCATTTTTACGCTGGATACGCTCTGGAGGACCCCTGTGACCTTTTTGCAGGAATACCCGGTTATTTTGGGGACCTGCTATACTGCACGCAGCAGTCTTAGCGGTACCGCACAGTTTGACTATGTCATCATGGATGAAGCTTCGCAGATCAATATTCCAACCGGCTTTTTAGCACTATCCAGTGCCCAAAATGCGGTTGTTGTAGGGGATACACGACAGTTATCGCATATCGTCACAAGGGAAGAACGCGCTGCACTGACCGCGATTGCACAACGCTACCCAGTGCCACCTGCCTACGATTGCATCCGTTACAACTTTTTGCGCTCTCTGCGCAGAGTAATGGGGGATCGCGTACCGCAAACCATTCTGCGCGAGCATTATCGCTGCCACCCGCAAATCATCGGCTTTTGCAATCAGCAGTTCTATCGCGGCGAGCTCATTATCATGACAACACCGGATGGCGAAAAAGCATTACAGTTGTACACAACCGTTCCGGGCAAGCATGAACGAGACCATACAAATTTGCGGCAGGCGCAGGTCATCCGGGATGAGGTCCTGCCTCAGCTAGATTGTCCGAAATCAGAGATTGGCATTATTGCCCCGTACCGGGATCAAATCGAGCTTCTCGAAAGGGAGATTCGGGAGCCGGAAATTGAAATTGATACCGTCCATAAATTTCAGGGACGGGAAAAGGATGTCATCATCTTCTGCACGACGAATGATGTAATTTCGGAGTTTGCTGACCAGGACAGTCTCATCAACGTGGCGATTTCGCGTGCCAAAAAGAAGCTGATTCTTATAGCCTCCCCTGAGGAGCAGCCAAAGGACAGCAATTTGGGAGCTTTGGAATGGTACATCCGCTACAACAACTGCGATATTCACCACAGTGCCATTAGCTCTGTATTTGACTACTTATATAACCATTATGCGGAGGCTCGGCGCAGCTACCTGCAAAAGCATAAGCGTATATCGGGTTTTGATTCTGAAAATCTGATGTATGCTCTTATCGAAGATATGCTCGCCGCGCGTCCAGATGTGCCGCTTGGTGTTGTCTGCCATTATCCGCTGCATCTTATTTTTGCGAATACCGCCCGCTTGGATGAGGACGAGCGTCGCTACGTTATGACCGACTGCTCGCATTTGGACTTTTTGATTTACAATCGTGTAAGTCATCAGCCACTGCTCGCCATTGAGGTGGATGGCTGGCATTATCACCGTCCCGGCAGTGAGCAGGCCGAACGGGATCACAAGAAGAACCACATTTTGGAGGTCTACCACCTGCCGCTGTTGCGTTTTGCGACTAATGGTAGTGGAGAGGCCGCCCAACTTTCCACAACACTGGATGCACTTTTGACGCCCGCTGTGGAGAAAAACGCATAAATGCAAGAAAGCTAAAGGAGAACATTATGGTTGATTTACTTCGTGCACAGGTGAAGCACGCCATGCTGGGCATCGGCACGGTCACTCAACAGGATGCAAACTACATCACCGTTCAATTTGTCAACAAAACCAGCCGCTTTGCCTATCCTGCAGCCTTCGAGACATATCTTGTTCCTGAAGATCCGAATCTTGAGCATGCCATCCGCGCGGAAATAGACGCCGCCAAAGCAGCGGAGACCGCAAGGGAGGCTGCAGAAAGTGCAAGAATACTCGAGGAAGAACGCGCAAGACTGACCACCACGCAGGAATCATTTGCTGCACTGCCATTGCCCAGCACTGCAAAAGCAATAGCATCCCCGCAGCGAATTGCCAATCGCGCTCTGCCGTTTCTTGTTTTTCAGGGAACCACCTACCGGGAAGAATGCGCCGGAGAGTTCATCTGGGCCCCAAAATACACAAAGGATGGGAAAACCATGCACCATTGGGACCGCTTGATGAACCTTCGTAGGGATGATGTTATCTTTCACTGCTCAGATGGGTACATCCAAGCGATTAGCCGGGTAAAGGGGCCCTGCATCGACAGCGCAAGACCGGACCACACAACCGGTGATTGGACCAGTTGGGAGAAGGATGGTCGCAGAGTAGACTGCGAATACCACACGCTCAGAGTACCTTTAAAGCATAGTGCCTACAAAAACGTTATCCTTCCTTTTTGTCAGGTAAAATACGCTCCTTTTGACAAGAACGGGAACGGAAATCTAGGCTATTTATTTGATCTGCAGCCGCAGCTTGCAGCCTTTTTCGTGCAGGAAATCGCCAAAAGAAATCCGGAAATTTCACAGCTCGATTTTTTGCGCTTTCTCTTTGCGGAATGAGCACTGCACATAATTCAAGGGAGGTAAAACTATTGTATAGAATTTTATTTATCTGCCACGGCAACATCTGCCGCAGTCCGATGGCGGAGTTTGTGATGAAGGATATGGCCGCTAAGGCCGGGGCAGGGGAGCGGTTCGTCATTGACTCTGCGGCGACAAGCACCGAGGAGCTCGGCAACCCGGTCTACCCACCCGCGCGGCGGGAGCTGGCGGCGCACGGCGTGGTCTGCGGACCGCACACGGCGCGGCAGATGACGCGGGCGGACTACGACGAATACGACCTGCTCATCGGGATGGACAGCGCCAACATCCGCAATATGACCCGCATCTGCGGCGGCGACCCGGCGGGCAAAATCCACCGTCTGCTCGACTACACCGCCCGCCCCGGCGACGTGGCCGACCCGTGGTACACAGGTGATTTTTCGACCACCTGGCGGGACGTTGCGGAAGGCTGCCGCGGTCTTTTGAAGGCAATCACCTCGCAAGCCATGTAAAAACATTGCATTTATGTGCGATATGTGCTATGATATTAAAGGATTATTTCCATCCAGTCAAGTTCAATCCGAAAGGAAAGAGTGTATACAATGGGAAAATACTTTGGTACTGACGGCTTCCGCGGGGAGGCCGGTGTCACTTTGACTGCCGACCATGCCTACAAGGTTGGCCGCTTCCTCGGTTGGTATTACGGTATGCTGCGCCAGCGCAATGGCGAGGCCACCACGCCGCGCATCGTCATCGGCAAAGATACCCGCCGCAGCTCCTACATGTTTGAGTACAGCCTCGTCGCAGGCCTGACGGCTTCCGGCGCGGACGCCTACCTGCTGCATGTCACCACCACGCCCAGCGTCGCATACATTGCCCGCGTGGACGACTTTGACTGCGGCATCATGATCTCCGCCAGCCACAACCCCTATTATGACAACGGCATCAAGCTCATCGACTGCTACGGCGAGAAGATGGACGAGGAAACGCTGCTGCTCGTCGAGGATTACCTCGACGGCAAGCTGCACGTCTTTGACCAGGATTGGCCCGAGCTGCCGTTTGCCAGCCGTGACCATGTCGGCTGCACCGTCGACTACGTCAGCGGACGCAACCGCTACATGGGATACCTGATTTCTCTGGGTATTTACTCCTTCAAGGGGGTCAAGGTCGGCCTGGACTGCGCCAACGGTTCCAGCTGGAACATTGCCAAGAGCATTTTTGATGCTCTCGGTGCAGACACCTACGTCATCAACAACAAGCCCAACGGCCTGAACATCAACCTGAACGCCGGCTCCACCCACATTGAGGGTCTGCAGAAGTTCGTTGTAGAGAACCACCTCGACATCGGCTTTGCCTACGACGGCGACGCCGACCGCTGCCTCTGTGTGGATGAAAAGGGCAACGTCATCACCGGCGACCACATCCTGTACATTTACGGCTGCTACATGAAAGAGCGCGGCAAGCTGCTGATGAACACCGTCGTCACCACCGTCATGTCCAACTTCGGTCTGTACAAGGCGTTCGACGAGCAGGGCATCGGCTATGCCAAGACTGCCGTCGGTGACAAGTATGTTTATGAGTACATGGCCAAAAACGGCTGCCGCATCGGCGGCGAGCAGAGCGGCCATATCATCTTCTCCAAGTACGCCAGCACCGGCGACGGCATCCTGACGAGCCTGAAGATGATGGAGGTCATGCTGGCCAAGAAGAAGCCGATGAGCGAGCTGGCCGCACCGCTGAAGATCTATCCGCAGGTGCTGAAGAACGTCAAGGTCACCGACAAGAAGGCCGCGCAGGATGACGCCGATGTGCAGGCCGCCGTCAAAGCCGTAGGCGAGGCTCTGGGCGACACGGGCCGCATCCTGGTCCGCGAGTCCGGCACCGAGCCGCTGGTCCGCGTCATGGTCGAGGCTCCCGAGCACGAGACCTGCGAAAAGTACGTCCAGCAGGTCGTGGACGTCATCAAGGCCAAGGGCTACGCGATTTAATTTGTTGTAAAATTTTACACCGCGCTGTGGAGAACCCGCAGCGCGGTGTTTTATTTCACCCCCGGCAAAAAAAACGCCCGCACGTCACAAAACATGACGTGCGGGCGTTTATTATGCCTTTACTTTAAGAACAATCGCTCAGATTACAGCTGCGGGCCGGCAGAGACCAGAGCCTTGCCGTGCTCGTTGCCTTCGTACTTGGCGAAGTTCTTGATGAAGCGGCCGGCCAGATCCAGAGCCTTGGTCTCCCACTCGGAAGCATCCTTGTAGGTGTCGCGGGGATCGAGGATGGCGGGATCGACGCCGGGCAGAGAGGTGGGAACCTCGAAGTCGAAGTGCGGGATCTTCTTGGTGGGGGCCTCGTTGATAGCGCCGCTCAGGATCGCGTCGATGATGCCGCGGGTATCCTTGATGGAAATGCGCTTGCCGGTGCCGTTCCAGCCGGTGTTGACCAGGTAAGCCTTGGCGCCGGACTTCTGCATCTTCTTGACCAGCTCCTCAGCGTACTTGGTGGGATGCAGCTCCAGGAAGGCCTGGCCGAAGCAGGCAGAGAAGGTCGGGGTGGGCTCGGTGATGCCGCGCTCGGTGCCGGCCAGCTTCGCGGTGAAGCCGGACAGGAAGTAGTACTGGGTCTGCTCGGGGGTCAGGATGCTGACCGGGGGCAGAACGCCGAACGCATCAGCAGACAGGAAGATGACGTTTTTGGCAGCAGGTGCGGAGGAAATCGGGCGAACGATGTTCTGGATGTGGTCGATGGGGTAGGACACACGGGTGTTCTCGGTGACGGACTTGTCAGCGAAGTCGATCTTGCCCTCGGCGTCGACGGTAACGTTCTCCAGCAGAGCGTTGCGCTTGATGGCGTTGTAGATGTCGGGCTCGGAGTCCTTATCCAGGTTGATGACCTTAGCGTAGCAGCCGCCCTCGAAGTTAAAGACGCCGTTGTCGTCCCAGCCGTGCTCGTCGTCGCCGATCAGCAGGCGCTTCGGGTCGGTGGACAGGGTGGTCTTGCCGGTGCCGGACAGACCGAAGAAGATGGCGGTGTTCTCGCCGTTCAGGTCGGTGTTGGCGGAGCAGTGCATGGAAGCAATGCCCTTCAGCGGCAGGAAGTAGTTCATCATGGAGAACATGCCCTTCTTCATCTCGCCGCCGTACCAGGTGTTGATGATGACCTGCTCCTTGCTGGTGATGTTGAAGGCAACGCAGGTCTCGCTGTTCAGGCCCAGCTCCTTGTAGTTCTCAACCTTAGCCTTGGAGGCGTTGTAAACAACGAAGTCAGGCTCAAAATTGGCCAGCTCCTCAGCGGTGGGCTTGATAAACATGTTGGTGACAAAGTGTGCCTGCCAGGCCACCTCCACGATGAAGCGGATAGCCATGCGGGTGTCCTTGTTGGCGCCGCAGAAGGCATCGACGACGAACAGGCGCTTGTTGCACAGCTCCTTCTTGGCGATGTCCTTCACGGCAGACCAGGTCTGCTCGGTCATGGGGTGGTTGTCGTTCTTGTACTCGTCGCTGGTCCACCAAACGGTGTCCTTGGAGTTCTCGTCCACGACGATGTACTTGTCCTTGGGGGAACGGCCGGTGTAAACGCCGGTCATAACATTGACAGCGCCCAGCTCGGTGACCTGGCCCTTCTCATAGCCGGTCAGCTCGGGTTTGGTCTCCTCCTCGAACAGCATCTCATAAGAGGGGTTATGCACGATCTCGGTCGTGCCGGTAATGCCATACTTAGTCAAATCCAGATTTGCCATGTTTACATATACCTCTTTCTCTATACTTTTGGCTGAATGGGGGACAAGGGGACTAAGTCAGCCTCCTAGTGCCCCATCCTGACATTTATTATACAAAGATTTCGGCATAAAAGCAAGTTCAAATTCTTTCAAAGATTGTGACATTATTGTAAAATAGTTTGAATTTTACATATTGTATCCTGCAGGGGCGGATTCTATATCCGCCTGTGCCGTTCCGCATACCGCGCGGCCTGCTGGCACATATAGAATGCGCCCCTGCGTTGCAGGTGTACCAGCAAAAAAGGACGCACCCTCCGGCACGTCCCTTCTCAATATCATTTACGCATCCGAGCGCGAATACGCATTCTTCATGCCGCTGCTCAGCTCAAACAGGACCTTATTCAGGGCGTCCGTCGTCTCGGCCCTGACCATGGCGGCCAGCTCCTCGTTGGCCTTGGCGCGCAGGGCGGCACGGGCGGCGGGGTCGGCCTCGCCGCGCTGGGCATCGTCATAGGCGTTAATGATGCCGTTGGCTTTGCTGCCGACGCTCAGCGTGTAGCGCTCGATGTGGAACACCGATTTTGCGTAGGACGCATCGGCCATGGCGGCCAGCAGACGGCTGGCCCAGTAGAAGTTGTCGGTGGAGACATCGCCCGTCGTGTTGGACAGGTACTCCGGCGTCGTGTCCACGTTGGCGTAGAAGGGCACCATCGTGTTGAAGGCGTTGGACGCAAAGGCCAGCCACTCCACGGCGCGGAAGTCCTCCGGTACGTCGGGGCGCATTTGCAGCAGTGCCATAAAGTCGTTGCGGTTCACGCCGATGGGACGGTAGATGCCCCTCTCGGAAGCCGTGGCCGCATAGGGGTCATACGGCGTGCCCTGATAATGGCTCGACAGCACGTACTTTACGTCCTCGGGCGTGATCTTTTTCTCGGGCACCATGCACCAGGGCAGGTCGTCGGAGCGCGGCGTAAAGTCGGCGTCCGGGCCGTCCCAGGCGAACGTATTGGGGTTGAAATAACGCAGCATGTACCAGCCGCGGGGCGTGTTGTAGACATGGTCGGCATCGTCGTGGCTGCCGAAGGCGTCGCGCGGATTCAGCGCACCGTCCAGGGACAGGTCAAGATGGTACTTGTCGATAAAGCCGCGCAGGTCAGCGGAGCACATGAACTCCTTCTGCTCGCCCAGCGCGTCGTCCAGATCGAGCGTGTCAAGGCCGAGCTGGTTCGGCATGACCACATAGACGTCATCGGGCACGCGGCGGGCCATCCAGTGGTGGCCGCCGATGGTCTCGAGCCACCAGACCTCGTCCACATCCTGGAACGCGATGCCGTTCATCTCGTAGGTGCCGTACTGCTCCAGCAGGCTGCCAAGGCGCCGGACGCCCTCGCGCGCGGAGCGGACATAGGGCAGGACCAGATAGACAATGTCCTCCTCGCCGATGCCGCCCTTGACGAGCGGGTCAGCGCCCAGCACGCGCGGATTGGAGGTAATGGTCTCGGTAGCCGTCATGCCGACGTTGGCCGCGTTGACGCCGCTGGCCGCCCACAGGCCCTTGCCCTCAACAGCGTTGGGCACCGCGGTGATGCGCAGGCCGCTGCCGGGCAGGGGGATCTCGACGCCCGAAATGATGGATTTATAGACTGCGGGGTAGTCCTGCGGCTGAAAAACGGTGAATTTTTTGGCAGTGAAATGGCCGGAGCCGGAATCGTCGTTGCGGGCGATCATCGTGGACCCGTCGTAGGACGCATTTTTGCCGACCAGAATGGTAGTGCAAGCCATGGTTAAATCGTCTCCTTTTATGTATCTGTAGACACCGCATTGTAGGGGCCGGGCATGCCCGGCCCGCGGGTTTCCCGCGAGCGTGTGCTCATGGACAGGTACCGGGCCGGAGATGTCCGGCCCCTACGGGCATCCCACTATTTCCCTATTATAGAACAATCTGTGCAAATTTCAACCGTCACATTTCCTGCGCCACGCCCTGCGCGATCACACCGCTCTGGTAGGCTTCGACCAGGGCTGTCAGGTCACGGATCAGCGCCTGCTTGCGCCCGCCCTCGTCGGTGTCGCGCACCAGAATGCGCTGGGGCGCAGTATAGATATACTCGCTCTTGCTGGCAATGTCCTCGTCCTCGTGGATGGCCTTGTCCACGCTCTCAAACGGCTGGTGGGTGCGCAAGATCAACCCGCGGGAGTTATAGACCAGTGTGTAGCCGGCTATGCCGGTGCGCCGGTGGTAGGCACGGCAGAAGCCGCCGTCAATAATGATGAGCCGCCCGCCGCCCTTGATGGGGCTTTCCCCCTCGATGGCGCGGACCGGGACATGGCCGTTCACGATGTGGCTGCCCTCGCCGGACAGGCCGAATTCGCGCAAAATATGCTCGGCGGTGCGCGGGTCGGCAATGTGCCTGTAGTAGGGGTCCTTGATCTCCACCTGGGCCGCCGGGTCGGCAATATAGAGCCGCTCAAATGTCGTCATGGCGCTGCGGCCAAACAGCGGCGATTTTGCCCCGCACCACAGGTACCACAAAAAGTCCTGTCCGGCCAGCCGTGCCGGGCTGCCCGCGGGCGCGCTGTAGCCCTGGCGGGCGCGGCGGTCACAGTAGTCGAACAGCTGCTTGCCGCTGCGGGCGGTGCCCTCAAACCGAATGGCCGCAAACGCGCCGTCCTCGGTCATCGGCACTGCGCCGTGGTAGAGCAGATTGCCGTTGCACATTTTATAAAACGCGCCGTGGGCGTACAAAAATTGCACATGGCGCTGCAGGCGCTCGCTCTCGGCAAAGCTGCGCACCAGCTCGGCGACGATCTTTTCCTCGTCGGCAGTCAGCGCGGCGGGGTTGGCCGGGTCAACGGTGGGAAAGTCGCAGTCCAGCAGGGGATAGGTCGTGCCGAAATAGTCCACCGTGCCCGCGGCAAAGTCAATGTGGTTCAAAAAGTCGCGGCCCTGCAAATCAAAATCCGGGTTGCGGGCAATGACCTGTGCCTCCAGCTTGAGCATCATAACGGTCACGGCCTTGTGCATCCGCGCGGCGGCGGTCAGGTCGCCTGCCGCTGTGCGCTGGTCGGCGTGGGGCAGCCAGCGCGAAACATCGGAATCCGCGTAAGTATGCTGGGCAAAGCGCTCCAAGCGGCGCAGGCTGATGCCGTAGCCGCCCTCCAGCGTGTCCAGATTGTTGTAGGCCAGCGTTGTTTTCAGCACGGTCATAATGCAGAGCGGGCTGCCCGCTGCCGCGCCCATCCAGACCACGTCGTGGTTGCCCCACTGGATGTCCACCTGATGATGCGCCATCAGACTGTCCAGAATGCGGTCCGGGCGCGGGCCGCGGTCAAACAGGTCGCCCACAATGTGCAGACGGTCCACAGCCAGCCGCTTGATGACCTCGCAGAAGCGGATAATATAGGCGTCGGCGCGGTCATAGCGGATGATGCTCTCAATGATCTCGCCGTAATACTGGTCCTTGTCGTGGTCCTCAAAGTGGGCGTGAAGCAGCTCGTCGAGGATGTAGCCGCAGTTCTGCGGCAGACAGTGGCGCACATGGTCGCGGGTATGCTTGCTGGACACGAACCGGCACAGGTCGATGAGCCGCAGCAGCGTCATGCGATACCAGGCGTGCAGGTCTCTCTGGCGGGCTTTCAGCTCGGGCAGCTTCTGATTGGGATAATAGATGAGCGTCGCCAGCTCGGCACGCTCCTCGGCGGGGACACCGTTGCCAAGCACCGTGTCGATTTTTTCACGGATGACGCCCGATGCGCTGTTTAATATATGTACGAACGCTTCGTGCTCGCCATGCAGGTCACTCATGAAGTGCTCGGTGCCCTTGGGCAGACGGAGCAGGGCCTCAATGCGGATGATCTCGCTGGCCGCGGCGGCCACGGTCTGGTATTTCTGAGACAGCAGGCGCAGATAGCGCAGATGCTCATCGGAATATTGCACGGGCAGGACCTCCCTGTACTTTTCTTACATCTACATGGAATTATAGCACACCTTGCGGCAAAACAAAAGGCCGCAGCCCGGAATTTTGGGCTGCGGCCTGATGATTTTTAGGGCAGGGACTCTGTAGGGGCGGATTCTATATCCGCCCGTGGACGTTTACCCTGCGTTCATCTTTTTTCACAACGGGATGCTGCCAAGCGGGCGCATATAGAATGCGCCCCTACGGTGCAGCATGGCTGCACATTTTTTTGCAATCACTCGATCTCGATCAGCGTCTGCTTCGGCTCGAGCTTCTTGGCCTCGGCCTTGGGCAGATGCAGGGTCAGGATGCCGTTCTCAAACTTAGCGCTGATGTCCTTGGGCTCCAGCTCCTTGCCGACATAGAAGCTGCGTGCGCAGCTGCCGGTAGCACGCTCCTGGCGGATATAGCGGCCCTCGTTGTCCTTGTCATCCAGCTCCTCATTGCGCTGGGCGCTGATGGTCAGATAGCCGTTGTCCAGATCCAGCTTGACATCCTCTTTCTTGAAGCCGGGCAGATCAACGAACACATCGTAGCTGTCCTTGTTCTCGCGGACATCGGTTTTCATCACATTGGCGGCACGTTTGCCAAACATACCGCGGGGGGCAGCGGCCTTCATGGCGCGGTCAAAATCGTGCTCCCAATCGTTGCTGAACAAATCATCCATCAAAGCCTCATTGAACATATACGGAACCATCATCATAAGTCATTCCTCCAATTTTCATCGGCCGCCCGTTTTGTTTGTGAGCGGTTGACTTTTGATACACATTGTTGCGTTCCCTTTGGGGATTCGGTTCTTCCGTTCCTCTTTCCCTTGGAACGCCTCTATAATAGCACCGAGCATTAGCACTGTCAATAGTAGAGTGCTAATGTTTACATGTTATGTAATGTTTGTTCACAAAATATGTAATAAGTTTTGTTGAATTACGATGATACGTCTGTTTTGCTAGCCCGTAGGGAGGGGTCTTGACCCCTCCGGGACGTTTGCGGCAGCCGCAGACCACCCCGGGACGCATGTATGCTGCCTAGGAAAGTGCATCACTGCCACAAGCCTCCTGCGGAGGGGTCAAGACCCCTCCCTACGGCTTACCCGCAAGTGCCCGCTAATGGGAAGCCTGCGCTCCGGGCATCCTCGGGGGCAGCCTTTGCTTTCTAAAGCCTGCTCAAGAGGGGGAGAAGGCTTCTCATCTTTACATTATGTCGTATTCAATCGGCGTCTCAAACAGCCGTGCCGCCTTCTCCCGGTCCCCGGTCTGGCCCAGCGCCCACATCAGCTTGACGGCGACAGCCTCGGGGGTCATGTCGCGGGCCTCCAGGACGCCGGGCAGCTCACCAACGGCGCGGCCCACCTCGTAGACGGCAAGGTCGCAGCCCTCGTGCGGGACCTGCGTGGTAAACACCGCCAGCCGTCCGCTCTCACACCAGCGGCGCAGGGCGGCGAACATCTCGCCGTGCTCCCCGCCCGGCAGGCCGCCGACGCCGAAGCTCTCCAGCACCAGTGCGCGGTAGTGCGGGGCCAGCAGCGGGATGATGTCCGCCCGCATGCCCGGCACAAGCCGCAGCACAAAAACGGCTGGCTCAAGCCTTTCATAGAACCGCACGGGCGGCTGGTCCGTGGGGCGGCGCAGAAACGTCACCAGCCGCGTGTCGCGGAACACCGCGGTCTCGGGGTAGTCGATGCTGGAAAACGCATTGAAGCTGCGCGTCCGCGTCTTGCGCGCGCGTGTGCCCAGAATGACCTTGTTGTCAAACACCAGCTGCACGCCCCATGCGCCGTCGCTGACCGCGTAGACGAACGCGCGGTAGAGGTTGTTGCGCGCGTCGGTATCGCGGTTGTAGATGGACTTCTGGCTGCCGGTCAGCACAACGGGCTTCGCGCTGTTCTGCACCATGTAGCTGAGCGCCGCGGCGGTGTAGGCCATCGTGTCTGTGCCGTGGGCGATGACAAAGCCGTCGCAGGCATCATAATTTTCTTTGATGCAGCGCACGATGCTCTGCCACTGCGCGGGGCCGACGTTCGTCGAATCCAGGTTGAAAACCTGCACAGCGCTGACCTCGCACAGGTCAGCCAGCTCGGGCACGCAGGCCAGCAGCTCCTCTGACGTGATGGCCGGGGCCAGCCCGCCCGCCGCCGTAGGGCGGCTCGCAATCGTCCCGCCTGTGGCGAGAAGCAGAATTTTTTTCATCAAAGTACCTCACTTCCTTGGCCCCCTCTGCGAGGGGGCTCCGCCCGCAGGCGGTGGGGGAGAGAGCTTCGCGGTTATCCGAAATATTTCGGGTCATGGCAAAGTTCTCTTCCTCCGGCCCTACGGGCCACCGCTCCCCTTCTGGCGCAAGCGCCACCTCCCCCGTATCGGGGGAGTCTGTCTCGCAGAGGGAGGCAAGAGCTTTTCACTCCGCCCACATCAGATGCCGCTCCGCGACGACCTGGGCGTCCAGTGTGCGCGGACCTGCCGTAAAGCGCACGGTCACGCGGCGGCCTGCAACGCTTTCCACAGTGCCGGGGCCAAAGACGGCATGCCGCACATGGGCACCGACGGCGGTGATGCTGTCCACATCCACAGGCGGCAGCGGGGCGCGTGCCGCGGGCGGGGGTGTGCGGTGGCCCGCAGGCTCGGCGTCGTGGCGTTTGCGGTGGCCGGGCAGACCGGACAGCACCTCATCCACAAAGGTCGAGCGCTCCGCCGCGCAGTCAAACAGTACCAGCTGCTGCCGCGCGCGGGTCATGGCCACGTAAAACAGCCGCCGGTCCTCCTCATACTGCTGTGTTTCGCCGGGCGTGCGGCAGCACAGCTCCGGCTTGGCGGGCAGGATGCCGTCCAGCACATCCAACAAAATGACCCGGTCATATTCCAGCCCCTTGGCCGAGTGGATCGTCGAAAGCAAAAACCTGCACCCGGGCGGATTTTCATGGTTTTGTATGATGCTGCGCAGCTTTTCCAGCCGCCGCAGCAGGTGCCGCGGCGTCGGCTCCTGTGCGCCGAGCATTTCCAGCACGGCCAGCTTCGTGCGGTCCATGCCGTTTTTGTCCAGATATTTGCCGTAGCCCAGCTGGTCGGCCAGGAACCGCACCGCATCGTCCGCGGCCATTTTGGGCAGACGCGCCAGACCGTCCGCCACGTCAGCCATGGCGGCGCGGGTGCGCGGACGGATGCTGTCCTCATTCAGCAGGGCCGTCCAGCAGCCCTGCCCGTACTGCCGCGCCTGATTGCAGGCAAACAGCGCCTGTGCGCGGGTGACGGGCACACCGAATTTGTAGTAGCAGCGCAGAAAAGCTTCCCCATCCGCGGGGTGTGCGGCCAGCGTGAAAATATCGGTCACATCGCGGACGATCTTGTTGGTAAAAAAGGTCTGGTCCACTGCCTTGCAGGCGTAGGGGATGCCCCGCCGCTCGCACAGGTCGATGATGGGCAGTGCGCTCTCGTGGTTGCGGAACAGCACCGCCGTCCCGGTATCGCAGTGCTGCGCCGTCTCGAACAAGAATGGCAGCTGGTCGGCGCGGCGCGGCACGGTGACGATCTGCAGCGGTGCGCCGGGGCCCTGCGTCGGCGCGATAGTCTTGGGGCGGCGATAGCGGTTGCGCGCCACAAAGCGGTTGGCAGCCTCCAGAATCGGCTCTGTGGAGCGATAGTTCTGCTCCATCAGCAAAATCTGTGCGCCGGGATAGGTCTTTTCAAAGTCCATCAGCGCCTGGGGGTAGGCGGCGCGGAAGCCGTAAATGCTCTGGTCCTCGTCGCCGACCATAAAGATATTGCCGCTTTCCTGCGCCAGCACGCGGATAATTTCATGCTGCACCTTGGACGTATCCTGCGACTCATCGACGCAGAAATACTTGTACCGTTTGCGGAACGCCGCCGCAACCGCGGGCGCACCGCGCAGGATTTGCAGTGCAAAGCAGAGCTGGTCGTCGTAGTCCATTTTGTGCGCGGCCTTCAGCGCCTTCTGGTAGCCGCGGTACAGGTCGGACAGATTCTCAATGTCGGTTTCCAGCTCGTCCAATTCCGCGTCGGTCAGGCACATATTTTTAATGTAGGTGATGGCCGTGCGCAGATCCTTGACCGTGCTCTCGGCGGGGTACTCGTGGTTTGTGTCCTGCCATAGCCGTATGAGCAGCGGCGTGGTCTCGCTCTCATTGCGGATGAGCTCCGGCGGGGTACGGCCATACATGCGGCTGTACAGCGCGATGATGCGCGCCGCCACACCGTTGATGGTGCGGAACTCCAGCCGTGCGGCCAATTCGCCGCCGAACCGCGCCGCGAACCGGGCGCGCATCTCCTGCGTGGCGGCGACGGTGTAGGTCATTGTCAGGATGGCTTCCGGCGCAATGCCGCAGACCTCGGTCATATAGCCCAGCCGGGTGATGAGCACGGTGGTTTTGCCGCTGCCCGGCACCGCCAGCAGCAGCACCGGGCCGTTGACCGCCTCCACCGCCGCGCGCTGCTGGTCGTTCAGGGCCGCCAGATGGGCCGTTTCAAATATAGCCTTGTCCATGGCAGCTCCTTTCGTGCAGTACAAATCACCGCGCAGCAGGGGCCGCACATGTGCGGCCCGCAGCTTCACGGGGGACGCCCGCTTATAGGCAGGCCGCGGGCCGGGCATGCCCGGCCCCTACAGTGTTTCCCTATTGTACCATACATCCCGCACAAAAGCAAAGCTCCCCGCCGGATCAGCGGGGAGCAAAGCTGTTACATGCGGTCCAGCGTGCCGATGTCTGTCAACCTTGCAAAGTGTAAAAACCTGCAGCATTTCAGCCCGCGTATTTTGTCACCCCCAAGTCTTGGATAAACGCGCACACTGTGGTACAATATGTAAGAAAGAGCAAACTCCCCATAACCAAAGGACGTCACCATGAAACAAGGCAATTTGAATATACGCTGCACCGAAGATTACGCGGTGCTGTACTGGGATAAACCCGCCGCTGCACCCAGCGGGGCGGAATACACGGTCTCCCTGAACGGTGAGGCCATTGGCCGCACAGACCGCACCCATTTTACGATAGAGGGGCTGAGCTACGGCAGTGCCTTCCGGGTGGACGTGGTCAGCGGCAGCTACTGCATCGGCTCGGCCACGCTGCAGTTCGGCAGGGAAAAACGCCGCATCGACATTACCGCCGCGCCCTACTTCTGCAAGGGCGACGGCCATATCCTGAACACCGACAATTTACAGCGGGCCATCAACGACTGCGGCGCGGACGATATTCTGTACGTGCCGGCGGGCGATTTCCTGACCGGCGCACTGCGGCTGCACAGCGATCTGGAAATATATCTGGCCAAGGGCGCGGTCCTGCAGGGCACAACGAACATTCACGACTATTCGCCCCGCATCCCCAGCCGGTTTGAGGGCACCGAGATGCGCTGCTACTCAAGCCTTTTGAACGCGGGCGACATGAACCACAAGACCGGCCCGAACTGCCGCAATATCATCATCCGCGGCAGGGGCACGATCTGCGGCGGCGGGCAGGAGCTGGCCCGCAAGATCATTGAGGACGAGCGTGCCCGCATCAAGAGCTTTCTGGACGACAACCGGGAGCTCGTCGAAAGCTGCGAGAACAGCGACACGATCCCGGGCCGCGTCCGCCCGCGGCTTATCAATTTAAGCAACTGTGAGAACGTCTGGATCAGCGGTATCACGCTGAAAAACGGCCCTTCCTGGAACGTCCACATGATCTACTGCGACGACATCCAGACCGACCACTGCACCTTTGTGTCCGAGGGCGTCTGGAACGGCGACGGCTGGGACCCGGACTCCTCAACGAACTGCACGCTGTTTGCGTCGGAGTTCTTCACGGGGGACGACGCTGTCGCCATCAAGAGCGGCAAGAACCCCGAGGGCAACGAAATCAACCGTCCCTGCGCGCATATCCGGGTGTTTGACTGCCGCAGCGACTGCGGCCACGGCATCTGCATCGGCAGCGAGATGAGCGGCGGCGTGGAGGACGTGCAGATCTGGGACTGCGATCTGGCAAACTCGCTGTCCGGCATCGAGATCAAGGCCACGCCCAAGCGCGGCGGCTATGTGCGCGGCGTGACCGTGCGGGACTGCATCACGCCCCGCGTCATGCTGCACAGCGTACCGTACAATGACGACGGTGTGCCCGCCGGTGCCCCGCCGAAGCTCGAGCACTGCTTCTTTGAGCGGCTTACCCTGACCGCCGAGGTGCTGGACCATGACCGCAGCCGACACGATGCCGCCCCGATCGAGATCGCGGGCTTTGACACACCAGGCTATGAGGTCGAGGACATTGTCTTTAAGGACATTACCATCACCAAGCCGTCCGTCGCCCTGCCGCTGGGGCTGTGCAAGGGTGTGACGCTGAGCAATCTTGCGTGTGTGAAGGAATAAGCCTAAAGCCTCCCCACTTTATGAACAAATCTTAAAACTTCCTTACACCCTCTTGCACCGCGGTGCAGGAGGGTGTATTATTATCATGCTTTAATAATTAACACAAGCCAACTATTAACAGGAGGTGTTCACCAATGGGCACTGAAGCCCCTTATCTGAGCGGGATGTTCCGCTTTGTGGCGCGGCTGCACACACTGTCCAAGCGCGGGATGCGCATGGCACTGGCCGGGCAGCCCAAATGCCGCTATGGCATGCTGCAAAGTCTGTACAATCTCATTGAGCAGCACGGCCGCGACGGCGCGATCTATGTCTCAGACATTGCGCGGCAGATGCACCAGCCTATGCCGGCAATTTCCCGCGGGCTGCGTCAGATGGAGCAGACCGGCCACATCGTCCGCGAGACAGACCCCAAGGACCGCCGCAAGACGCTGGTGCGCATCACCCCAGCAGGGGAGCGCGCCCGCAAAGCCAATGAGCAGGCCATGAACGACTACTTTGCCCGCATCATGGCGCGGCTGACCCCGGAGCAGCTGGCGCAGGCCAACGCCGTAAAGGACGCTCTGCTCGCCGCCATCGAGGCCGAGAACGCCGCTATGAAAACCGATTTGAAAGGAGAACCCCCGCATGACGAAATTTTTTAAGCAGCTGGGGCGGCACTGGGCGGCCTGCCTGGCCGTCGTTGCGCTGCTCATCGTGCAGGCATACTGCGATTTAAGCCTGCCCGACTACACAAGCAAAATTGTGGACACCGGCATCCAGCAGGGCGGCATTGAAAGCCCCGTGCCCGACACCGTCCGCAGCACAACGCTGCAGGCGCTCGAGCTGCTCATGTCCGAGGACGACGCCGCACTGGCGGACGAAGCCTACTCCGACCCCGACGCGGACGGTGTGCGCACACTGAACCCGGACGCGGACACCGCCGCGCTGGAAAATGCGTTCACAACGCCGGACGTTGTGCTGTACATGGCCGCGGCGAAGAATGCCGCCACTGCCTCCGGTACCACCGACACCGTGATCCCCACGGCCTATGACCTCGACGCCGTCGCCACGCAGCTGGCCGCCGCGTCCCAGGCCCCCGGCGCACGGGAAATGCTGCAGAGCCAACTGACGGACGGTCTCGCCCAGCTGGACGAGACCGTCGCCGACAGCCTGTCCAGCCAAGCCATGCTGCTCGTCGCGCTGGAATATGACGCCCAGGGCATTGCCCATGACGTGCAAATGTCCTATCTGCTGCGCACGGGCGGTCAGATGCTGGCTTTAACGCTGCTCATGGTCGCCGTGGCCGTCGCCGTAGGCTTTATTGCGTCCCGCGTCTCCGCCGCCATTGGCCGTGACCTGCGCCGCGACGTGTTCAGGACCGTCGTCGGCTACTCCAACGCCGAAATCGAAAAATTTTCCACTGCTTCGCTGATTACCCGCACCACGAACGACATCCAGCAGGTGCAGTTCGTCTGCGTGATCCTGCTGCGCATGGTGGCCTACGCGCCCATTTTGGGCATTGGCGGCATTATGCACGTTGCCAGCGGCAACACGGGGCTGGAATGGATCATCTTTGTGGCCGTGGCCGCACTGCTGGCGCTCATCGCCGTTTTGATGAACGTAGCCATGCCGAAATTCAAGCAGATGCAAGTTTTGGTGGACCGGCTGAACCTTGTCAGCCGCGAAATCCTGACCGGCATTATGCCCATCCGCGCGTTCAGCCGCGAGGAATTTGAGGAAAAGCGCTTTGACAGGGCCAACACCGACCTGATGAAGACCCAGCTGTTCACCAACCGCACGATGGTCGCCATGATGCCGTTTATGACGCTCATCATGAACGGCACAAGCCTGCTCATCGTCTGGTTCGGCGGCAAGGCGATGGATCTGGGCAGCATGCAGGTGGGCGAGATGATCGCGTTCATCACCTACACGATGCAGATCGTCATGTCGTTCCTCATGCTCTCGATGGTCGCCGTCATGCTGCCCCGCGCCGGTGTGGCTGCGGACCGCATTGACGAGGTCATCAAGACCCCCTCGACCATCCATGACCCCGCTGCGCCCAAGGCACTGCCCGCGGACGGCACCCACGGCGTTGTGGCGTTCCATGATGTCAGCTTCCGCTATCCCGGCTCCGACGAGGACGCGCTCGAGCACATCAGCTTCACGGCCAGACCCGGCGAGACAACGGCCATCATCGGCTCCACGGGCTGCGGCAAATCTACGCTGCTCAACCTGATCCCGCGCTTCTACGATGTGACCGAGGGCAGCGTGACGATTGACGGCGTTGACGTGTGCGACATGACCCAGGCACAGCTGCACGACGAGCTGGGCTATGTACCGCAGAAGGGCGTGCTGTTCAGCGGCACGATCACATCCAACCTGAAGTTCGGCGGCGACCACATCACCGACGCCGACGCAGAGCAGGCCGCCGAGATCGCCCAGGCCACGGAGTTCATCTCCGCTAAGCCCGAGGGCTTCGACAGCCCGATTGCCCAGGGTGGCAGCAACGTCTCCGGCGGGCAGAAGCAGCGCCTTTCGATTGCCCGCGCCATTGCCAAGCACCCGCAGATCTATCTGTTTGACGACAGCTTCTCGGCGCTGGACTACAAGACCGACGTGGCGCTGCGCCGTGCGCTGAAGGCTAAAACTGACAACGCCACGGTCATTATTGTAGCGCAGCGCATCTCCACCGTGCTGCACGCGAACCAGATCCTGGTGCTGGATGAGGGCCGCATCGTCGGCAAGGGCACCCATGCCCAGCTGATGGAAAGCTGCCCCGCGTATCAGGAAATTGCGCGCAGCCAGCTGAGCCAGAAGGAACTGAATTTGCAGAAGGAGGGTGAGTGATATGCCAAGACACGGACGCATGACGACGGAGCGCGCCAAGGACTTCAAGGGCACGCTGCGCCAGCTGCTGGCCGCCATGAGCAAGTATAAGCTGTCGCTGGTCGTCGTCATTGTTTTTGCTGTTCTGTCAACCATTTTCAACATTGCAGGGCCGAAGATCCTGGCCAAGGCCACCACGGCGCTGGCCACCGGCTGGATCGCCAAGCTGCGCGGCGTGGGCGGCATCGACTTTGCCTACATCGGCAAGGTGCTGCTGTTCCTGCTGGGCATGTACCTGCTGTCCGCGGCGTTCAGCTTCATTCAGGGCTGGCTCATGTCCGGCCTGTCGCAGAAGGTCTGCTACGACTTCCGCGACCGGATCAGTAAAAAGATCAACCGCCTGCCGCTGGCCTACTTTGAAAAGCGCACCGTCGGCGAGGTGCTGTCCCGCATTACAAACGACGTGGATACGCTGGGCCAGAGCCTGAACCAGAGCGTGACCCAGCTGATCACCAGCGTTGCGACGATGGTCGGCGTGCTCATCATGATGCTGTCCATCAGCCCTAAAATGACGCTGATCGCCCTGCTGATCCTGCCGGTTTCGCTGGCGCTGGTGCTGGTGGTCGTCAAGTTCAGCCAGAAGTATTTCAAGGCGCAGCAGGCGACACTGGGCGTTGTCAACGGTCAGGTCGAGGAGGTCTACTCCGGCCACAACGTCATCAAGGCGTTCAACCGCGAGGCCGCCGTGCTGGACGACTTCAACGACGCGAACGATAAGCTGTACGAATCCGCGTGGAAATCGCAGTTTTTGTCCGGCCTGATGCAGCCCATCATGAACTTTGTGGGCAACCTGGGCTATGTGGCCGTTGCCATCGTCGGCAGCATTTTTGCCGCAGCGGGCGCCATCACCATCGGCGATATTCAGGCGTTCATCCAGTACGTCAAGAACTTCACCCAGCCCATCCAGCAGCTGGCGCAGGTGTCCAACATGCTGCAAAGCATGACCGCCGCCGCCGAGCGCGTCTTTGAATTTTTGAACGAGCCCGAGGAGGACCAGCTGGCCGACCCCGCCCGCCGCGCCGACCCCGCCTGCATCGACGGTCAGGTCACGTTTGACCATGTAAAGTTCGGCTACACGCCGGAAAAGACCGTCATCCACAATTTCAGCTGCAATGTCAAGCCCGGCCAGAAGGTCGCCATCGTCGGCCCCACCGGCGCGGGCAAGACCACAATGGTCAAGCTGCTCATGCGGTTCTATGATGTGGATTCCGGCGAAATTTTGCTGAACGGCCATAACGTCAGGGACTTTGACCGCAGCGACCTGCGCGAGGGCTTCGGCATGGTGCTGCAGGATACCTGGCTGTTCAAGGGCACGATCATGGAGAACATCCGCTATGGCCGTCTGGATGCCACGGACGAGGAGGTCATTGCCGCCGCGAAGGCAGCAAACGCCGACCACTTTATCCGCACGCTGCCCGGCGGCTACCAGATGGAGCTGAACGAGGACGCCTCCAACGTCAGCCAAGGCCAGAAGCAGCTTTTGACGATTGCCCGCACGATTTTGGCGGACAACCGCATCCTGATCCTCGATGAGGCGACATCGAGCGTTGACACCCGCACCGAGCAGCGCATCCAGACGGCTATGGACCGCCTGATGCAGGGCCGCACGAGCTTCGTCATCGCGCACCGCCTGTCCACCATCCGCGATGCCGATTTGATCCTGGTCATGCGCGAGGGCGACATTGTCGAGCAGGGCACCCACGACGAGCTGATCGAAGCCGGCGGGTTCTATGCCGATTTGTACAACAGTCAGTTTGAGGATGTGACGGCTTGACAAATTGACGCAGGTTGGTTCTAATGTAAAAAATGCCTAAAGGCTTCCCCCTCGGGGGAAGCTGTCCGCGAAGCGGACTGATGAGGGCAAAGCT
>ERZ838118.1678-NODE-1678-length-26114-cov-33.893895_pt1 | contig 26114 bp, 21 predicted proteins | sample MGYA00519863_ERZ838118 | MGnify/ENA primary metagenome ERZ838118 (study PRJEB31850, sample SAMEA3708827) | human gut metagenome | biome: human gut; feature: human-associated habitat; material: faeces | place: China | collected 2014 ...
TGCTCCTATTCATCTATCCGAGTATCTGTTTGTCTATATATCATTATATATGTATAGCTGTATAAGCGGATAGGCAGCCTTATGAACGCTTGCCTGAAAACATACTTAATCGAATAGCTCTTCAAAAAGAAAACTACCCGGACATTTATTCGGATAACCGTTTTTTTCATCTATCCGAATAAGTAGCCGAATGACTATCCGGCTGCAAATAAACCTCAAGAGAGCTATTCATAATTCCAAAGTCATTTATTGGCGGTTGTTGGCGGGAACCGCCATAATGCTCGGACAGAAAAAACTATCTACCTTTGTCGCCGGGAGAGCGCAGCCCGTTCTCGAAAGAGAACGTAAGACAAATGCTTCAGACCCTTAATCCGGCCCGACCGGATTTTAATATGCGTCAGCATATAGCGAGGTGTACTTTGAGGCCCTCACTTGAAGTTCAGGCCCTCAAAGTCTCGCCCGAAAGGTCTTTCGGGGACGGCGGTTCTCCCAAGTCGAACCTTTTAAAATATTCATGTCATGAAGAAAAGAATGCTTGTCAGAAACGGAGCGGGGCACAAAGTGCTCGCTGACCCACGGGTGCATCGCCACTCTGTGCGGTTGAGCAGTGAGGAAAATGAAAAATTCCTCACGATGTTTGAACAATCGGGTATGAAGAACAAGGCCGAATTTATCTTCGCCCGTATCTTCGGTTGAGAGTTCAAGGTAGTGAAGATTGACAAGGAAGCGCAGGAATACTACGCCCAGCTCACCGCTTTCTATCAGCAGTTCCGACGCATAGGCAACAATTACAACCAATGTGTAAAGACCATCCATACCATTTACGGAGAGAAGAAATCGCTTGCGTTTCTCTACAAACTTGCCGAAGAAACCCGTAGACTGGAAGAACTCTGCAAACAGATCATTGAACTGACAAAGCGGTACGAAAAGGAATATCTTACTAAAAAGGAATAATGTCATGGTACCGAATATTACATCCGGCAGTTCATTCTACGGAGTGATTGCCTATAATAAGATAAAGATAGACGATAGTACGGCAAAGATATTGTGACACTCGAAAATAGAGACGGACACTTCCGGCAATGTGCCGATTGAAAACTGCATATAGGCATTCAAACCTTATATCGCACTCAACTCGCACGCCAGGAAATCGGTTATCCACATCTCCCTAAACCCGTCCGATGCCGTATTAGCGCAGGAGTTCATGAAAAAGCTCGGTTACGTGAACCAGCCCTATATCATATGGTTGCACAAAGACATAGACCGCAAGCACATGTACATTGTCTCGGTACGCATCAACGAACAAGGCGGGGAGGAATACCATGGTATCATGTACGGAGGTTAGACGATAGCGGACTCCATAGAATAAGAAATTAAAAAATGAACTTTAATTTCATCGTTATCAAACAAATATGTATATTTGTCCGTTGAACATTTGAGTTAATTCTTTTATAGACTCTTGAAAAGGAGTATAAATAGAGAAATGAGATTATCAAATGGATACAATATTAGTAAATCTACTGTTTTCGATAAGGGATTAACTATTTGAACAATATATAATATGATAATAACAAATTATAATTATAAAATTGCAGATTTAGATCATATACCAATACAAGAGGATTGGAATATGGGAGATGAACGTGAAAGTCGGATGCACAGTATTCATGCTTATCCTGCTAAATTCCCCGCATTTATAACAACCAGAGCTATTCAATATGCTACAAATTTGCAAATTCCAGTAAACATTGTTGCGGATATTTTTTGTGGTTGTGGTACTGTTGCATATGAAACTGTACGTAATGACAAACAGTTTTGGGGCTGTGATATTAATCCTGTTGCTACTTTAATTGCAGAAGTTAAAAGTCAAGCATATGATAATACATTGATTGAAAAATACTATAATTATATTGTAGAACACTTTACGCATTCCACAATAAATAAATGTGATACAATTTCTAATAATGAGCGGATTTTATATTGGTTTAGCAATAAACAAATAGATGATTTGGCAAAACTAAAGCATTCTATATCTTCTGTAGTAACAGAAGATAAATATAGAAATTTTTTTTTATGCGCATTCTCTAATATACTCAAATCATGTTCACGCTGGTTGACTAAATCTATAAAACCTCAAGTTGATCCTCACAAAAAAGAGAAAGATGTTATATTAGCATTTAATGAACAAGTACTCATGATGCAAAAGGCTAATGCTCAAAATTTAATAAAAAGAGAGAATCTAGCAACAATAGAAACTGTGAATTTTTTACAACGCGCTATTGATGAGCCTTTTGTTGATCTAGTCATTACAAGTCCTCCTTATGTGACATCATATGAGTATGCTGATTTACATCAATTATCTACATTGTGGCTAGGTTTTACGAATGATTATAAAACCTTTAGAGAAGGTACTATTGGGAGTTTATATCACTCGCAAAATTTTGAAAATAATATAAAAGAGCTTAATAGTGTCGGTAGTAATATTGTATTCCAACTATACGCATTAGATAAAGCTAAAGCACGTGCTGTTGCTAAATATTATATTGATATGCAAAAAGTAGTTCAAAAAGTATTTAAAATATTGAATGCTGGTGGAGCTTGTCTATTTGTAATAGGAAATACCGAATATAAAGGAGTAAAGATAGATAACGCTCGACATCTAATAGAATCTCTTTTATTGAATGAATTTTATAATATAGATGTAAACAGAAGGAAGATATCTAATAAAATTCTAACCCCATATAGAGATAAATATGGTAAATTTACAACTAATAAAAATAGTCGTAAAATTTATTCTGAAGAATTTATAATATTTGCCCGAAAAAGATGAATGAGAGATTGAAGATACGTCCATATGCTAGGTTACTCACTATGCTAGGAGATCAACTTATTAAAAATGAACAAATTGCAGTAATAGAATTGATTAAAAATTCCTATGATGCAGATGCTGATTGGGTAAAGGTTTCTTTTGAAAATTTCTCTAAAGATTATAAAGTTACTTCTAAATCACGAATAGTAATAGAAGATAATGGAACTGGAATGACGAAAGCTATTATCGAGAAATCTTGGATGAACCCCGCAACACCTAACAAATTTTCTAGGGATGGAAAGGTACGTAAAACTGCTTTAAAGAATAGAATAATACAGGGCGAAAAGGGTATTGGCCGTTATGCAATGCTTAAACTAGGAAAAACAATAGATTTAACGACAAGGGCTCAAGGTACAAATAATGAATATTCACTTTGTTTTGATTTAAAAGATTATGATGATAATTTTTTAAGTCAATCAGAACAAACGGATGACTTATATCTTGACTCTTTAGAGTTTAACTTAATTACGACTTCTCCCTCTGTATTTACGAAAAGAAGAATAGATATAAATAACCAAGTTTATGACAATAATGAACATGGAACGCGTATTGTTATTAGTAATTTGAGAGGGGCTTGGAATAAGAAAAAAATTGAAGGTATAACTGATAGTTTTTTTCGCTTTGAAAATCTTTTTGATGAAATCATAGGAGAGCCTAAAGAAAATATTTCTAAATATAATTTCAATATTGGACTATATTTTGATGGGGAAATTATAACAAAAGGGAAAGACAATACTAATATTACTTTAAAAAATTTATTTGAGACTCAGAGTGTTATTAAAATAACAAATGGTTTGTATGATTCCTCTCAAGGATTATTTATATATGATCAGAATAATATACACAATGAACTTAGCATAGAAGATAGTGTAATTAAAGGGAATAGGGTTTTTAGGGACCATTTCAGCATACTTGAGGATAAAAAAAGAGTTTATAGACCTATCTCTAATTTTGGTGATTTTAAATTTGATTTTTACATATTCGACCTTAATGCAAAAGAACCGTCCAAATATGCTTTAGTAGAAGAAGCAAAAAAAATAGTAAAAAAACATCGTGTTTACCTTTTAAGAGATGAAATAAGAGTATTACCATATGGAGATCCTGAGGATGATTGGCTACAGGTTGATATAAGTCGCGGAACTATCAGTGCTGGGAGTTTCTTCAGTAATGATCAAATCATAGGGCGTATTAAAATTACAAAGTTCGGAAACCCTCATTTGAAAGATAAAACGAATCGAGAAGGTCTTATTGATGATGAAAATTACACATCAGATTTTATTTGTGTTATACGTACTTTTTTATCATATCTTAGAATTGTCGTATATAAGAATTATCTTAATGATAGTAAAGAAAAAGATAAAATAGAAACTACACGTCAAGAAAAAGTAGAAAGAGAAATTAAAGATTTAAAGGAGCATTTCAAAGAAAATAAAGAAGCATTAGGCTTAATTGGGCAATTAGAAAAGTCCTACAAAATAGAACGAAAATATCTTGAGACGAGGGCACGACAAACAGAATCTCTTGCTGCTGTAGGTCTATCTGTAGAAACATCTAGTCACGATATTATGCTAATGCTTAATCAAGGTGTTGATGAATTAATGACTCTTATGAGCGCTAGTACTTTGCCTAGTTTCAATTACAAAAATTTGACTAGTGAATTACAAAAACTAGTTGGAATATTTTCATATGTTAAAAATCAAATGAAAGATATGCAATTGCTATTTACATCTTCTAAACAGAGAAGAAAGCAAATACGCATTAAGGATATTCTAGATAAAGTCGTTAGGATATATAAACGGACTTTAGATAATCATCAAATTTCAGTAGAAATTATTCCGTTAGGTTCTCCACTGGTAGCTACATGTACAGATGCCGATTTACTTCAATTATTTATAAATCTATTTGATAATGCTATTTACTGGATGGATGTCAAAGATCATAGTGATAAAAAGATTCATATTACTCTAGATGGGGACTCTTGTCAAATGATATTTTCAGATAATGGTCCCGGTATAAGGGAAGATGATGTTCCATATATTTTCGAACCATTTTATTCAACAAAAGGAATAGAAGGACGTGGATTAGGACTTTATATTTCTAGAAAACTGATGGAAAGAAATGATTATTTCATCAACTTGGCAAATATAAAAAATGAGAAAGTTCTTGAAGGGGCTAATTTTGTTGTAACATTTATTAAACAGGACAATAATGAATATTGAGGAATTATTTTCTGGCGTAGGATTAGTTATCGATGATAAAGTTCATGTAACTAATGAAGAAGATCGTATTACGAAAATTATAAATCTTCTAGAAAATAAAAATATCCCTTTAATAAAAAGAGATTCTATCCCTAATCAAGAGATCTTAGAGCATTGCAAAAATTTAAACTTTATTCTTCTTGATTGGGAACTTTATAGCTTGACCGATGAAGATGGAATGCCTCTTCCTAATAGTCAAATCATCGAAAAGGAAAATGAAAATTGCATTGTTGATTTTTTGAAAAGAATATTGGATAAATGTTTTCTTCCTATATTCATATTTAGTAATAAGTCAGAAGAAAGTATTATCAATGTATTAAAAGAGAAACGTATTATAAAAGATAACATTAGCAGACCAATCTTTGTAAAGTCTAAAAGTGACATTGTTCAAGACAACAATGTTCTAGTTTTTCAAAAGATTGAAGAATGGATAAATGCTATGCCATCAATTTATGTTTTAAAAGAATGGGATAGAGCATTTTCAAATGCAAAAACTAATTTATTCAAAGAATTACTTGCAGGTGATGCTTATTGGCCTCAAGTGTTATGGGAGACATCGACTCTTGATGGTGTAAATGCAAATGAAGAACTAGCGCAGGTTTTAACACAAAATATACTAGCACGAATGCAACCCGTACAGTTTGAAAAGGATAAAGTCATAAAGGAGAATATCCAAAGTGAAACTCTTAAAGTGCAAACAATATTAAAGGCACAACGTTTTACCGAAAATATTGATATTGAAAGTTCAAACACAGGTGATTTTTTTGATATAAATGGACAATGCAAAATAAATATTAGACCTGCATGTGATTGTGTTGGTCGTAATGGGATGAAAAAGGTATATTTAATAAATTGTCAACCTTTTAATCCTAAAATTGATTTTCAAGTACAATATGGCAATTTTTCAGAAAGAAACAATGAAGCTAAAATAGGCCCTTTATACAAGAACAAATTTTATACATTTTCATTTAAAGAGATAGAAATAGTTGAATATGACAACATAAAACAATACAAAAAGGGACGTATTCTCATGCCTTTTATAACTTATATTACAGAAAAATATAGTTTGTATATACAAAGACAAGGATTGCCTCGAATTCCTAAAATTGCAATACCAAATTGTGAAGAACAAAAAGAAGACGAAAAAGATATAGAATTAGATACCTTAAAAGCAGAAATCACAAAACTTCAGAAACAGAATGAAGACCTTCTAAAACAAGAGGTAATAACAAAGTCTTGTCGTACAACTATTCGATATGTTCAACGCGGAAGGAAAGGAAAGAAAAAATGATATTCAAAGTTTTATTTTATAATAAGCAAGTTATATATATTATGTAGCTTGCTTATTATAAAATTATAGCTATATTTGTACATGAGTTATTTGGAAATATGCAAAGCAGTGTAACTTGAAGCAGGACTTTTATCACTAAATCGTTACTTGTATCTTTTAAACTCACTGTATTTATTTAATTAGCAGAGAGTTGTACGAAAAACCAAAGTTTCTTATTGGAAAACAACTTTGTTTTTTAATTCTGGATATGTGTACAACTCATTGGAAATTAGATAGTAATGTGTATTCAGTTGTTTCCAATGGTTCAAAGATACTAATTTGAAAGCAAATCACAACAATTTTGGGGAGTGACTCTGTCGTACAGTTGTTGTTTCCAATGGTTCAAAGATACTAATTTGAAAGCAAATCACAACGCTCCGGCATGAAGAACATATTGCTAACGGTTGTTTCCAATGGTTCAAAGATACTAATTTGAAAGCAAATCACAACCCGCGTAAACGAACTGGAGAAGAAGAAGGAGTTGTTTCCAATGGTTCAAAGATACTAATTTGAAAGCAAATCACAACATGCCTTTCACTATATCTGCATAAGAATTTGTTGTTTCCAATGGTTCAAAGATACTAATTTGAAAGCAAATCACAACGCTCCGGCATGAAGAACATATTGCTAACGGTTGTTTCCAATGGTTCAAAGATACTAATTTGAAAGCAAATCACAACCCGCGTAAACGAACTGGAGAAGAAGAAGGAGTTGTTTCCAATGGTTCAAAGATACTAATTTGAAAGCAAATCACAACCATACACTCTTACTTACATAAAAATGTAGAGTTGTTTTCCAATGGCTCAAAGATACTAATTTTAAAACAAATAGGGTTCGAATTTACAGAATAAAAATATAAATACTTCGTAAGAGATGAATAAATGATTACTCATGGCAAAAAGCTTGCGATATATTAGCAAAGTTAGTATTTTTGTCTGCAAACTAATAATAATGCTTATGAACTTTCTAGAATTAGTAAAAGCGCGCTATTCTGCCCGCAAATATGCCGGTCGTTCGGTTGAGACAGAAAAATTGGAGTATATCATGGAGTGTGTACGTTTGGCTCCCTCGGCAGTTAATTTCCAACCGTGGCGGTTTAAAATAGTCACAGATGAACCTACATTAAAGGCGTTGCAGCAATGCTATAAGCGTGAGTGGCTTGCCACAGCTCCCTGTATCATTGTGGCTTGCACAAATCATGAAGAATCATGGCATCGTCGTGCCGACAACAAAGATCATGCAGATATTGATATAGCCATTGCGGTGGAACACCTCTGTCTGGCTGCTACCGAGCAGGGTTTGGGTACGTGCTGGGTGTGTAATTTCGATGCTTCTCAGTGCAGCACTGTTTTAGGATTGCCCGAATATATCGAGCCGGCCGTTTTGATTCCTGTAGGATATGCTGAAGACGAACCGACAGAAAAGAAGCGAAAGTCTAAAGAAGAAATCTTATTTTAAGATGGACAACCAATACTATGAAACACCTTTTTATTCTTTCATTTTTGTTTTTGTTGGCATCCTGTTCCTCTTCTTCCAAACAGGAGGAGAGGAGGGTGCTACAGGTGTCTTTGGAGGAAACTTCCGTATCGGTAAAAGACCTGTTTACTAAGGTGGAGGTCATTCCGTTGGAAACGAATGACTCTTCACTGTTGGCACATATTGTCAGAGTGTGCGAAAGTAATGGCAACTATTATTTATTTCTGAAGATTATCCGACATACAATCATATCACACTGATGGTCTTTGACAGTCAGGGAAAGTATATCCGTTCTATCGGCAAAGTAGGACAGGGGTCGGAGGAATATCCTTGGTTGATTTATGATGCAGTCATCGATACCGGTAAATCTTACTTTTTTAAACAAACCGTCGAAGGCATCGAACTGAGGCCGGAACTGATAGCGGAAGATTATATGCTTATGCTGGTGCCCACAGAAGAGTTGGAGAAATTGCTTCCGCTAGTGGGAGAGGAAGAGCAGGCTAAAATACTCCGGAGAGTAGAAGATGACAATCCATGTTTGGTGAAATTTCTATTTTGATTTCTACTAATTTTGCATATTTTTCAAACCCTTTATTATAAAAATAGAGCCGAAATGCCTAAATTTGAGCACTTTTTAGGCTTTGAATAACCTATAAGTGTAGTAAGTACTATTAATAACACTAGATTTATGGAGAACATAGGAGTTGGATTGATGCTGATGGTAGTTGGAATGACTACTGTTTTTGTCATACTACTCATTGTTATCTATCTGAGCAAGTACCTCATTACTATTGTCAACAAGGTAGCCCCCGAAGAAGCTCCCAAGAAAGTGCCGACAGTAGCTCCTACAGCCGATGCGGGAGCTATGGATGCTATTAAGGCGGCAGTAGAGATTTTGACGGCAGGTAAAGGTCAGGTGATAAAAATTGAGAAGCTATAATCCAAAAGAAAAACACATTTAAGGAAAATGGAAAGAGAAGTAAAATTTAGTCTGGTCTTCCGCGATATGTGGCAGAGCGCAGGCAAGTATGTGCCCCGCGTAGACCAGTTGGTAAAAGTTGCCCCGGCCATTATTGAAATGGGTTGTTTTGCCCGCGTAGAAACAAATGGCGGTGGTTTTGAACAGGTAAATTTATTGTTTGGCGAGAATCCGAATAAAGCAGTGCGCGAATGGACAAAACCCTTCCACGAGGCAGGTATCCAGACACACATGCTAGACCGCGCATTGAATGGTCTTCGGATGAGTCCCGTTCCGGCAGACGTCCGTAAATTATTCTATAAAGTAAAACACGCGCAAGGAACAGATATTACCCGTACTTTTTGCGGCTTGAATGATGTCCGCAATATTATCCCCTCTATCGGTTATGCCCATGATGCCGGCATGATTTCACAATGCTCCCTCTGTATCACTTTCTCTCCGGTACACACTGTGGAATATTATGTGAACATGGCCAAACAGCTTATCGAAGCCGGAGCTGACGAAATCTGTATCAAGGATATGGCAGGTATCGGACGTCCTGTCTCACTGGGCAAGATAGTAGCGGGAATCAAGAAGATAAAGAATATTCCCATTCAATACCACTCTCATGCAGGACCCGGTTTCAACATGGCTTCTATATTGGAAGTATGCCAGGCGGGTTGCGACTATATTGATGTCGGCATGGAGCCGTTGTCATGGGGTACGGGACATGCCGATCTCATCAGTGTGCAGGCTATGCTGAAGGATGCCGGTTTCAAAGTGCCCGAAATCAATATGGAGGCGTATATGAAAGTACGTTCTCTTATTCAGGAATTTATGGATGATTTCCTCGGACTATATATCAGCCCGAAGAACCGTTTGATGAACTCGCTCTTAATTGCTCCGGGGCTTCCGGGCGGTATGATGGGAAGCTTGATGGCCGACCTCGAAACAAATCTTGAATCTATTAACAAGTATAAGGCAAAACGCAATTTGCCGTTTATGACTCAAGACGAGTTGCTGATAAAACTCTTCAATGAAGTGGCTTATGTATGGCCGCGTGTCGGTTATCCTCCTTTGGTGACTCCGTTCAGCCAATACGTGAAGAACCTTGCCATGATGAATGTAATGGCCATGGAAAAGGGTAAAGAACGCTGGGGCATGATTGCCGATGATATCTGGGATATGATTTTGGGCAAAGCCGGCCGTCTGCCGGGCAAATTGGCTCCCGAGATTATAGAAAAGGCAGAACGCGAAGGCCGCAAGTTCTTCGATGGTAATCCGCAAGATAATTATCCTGACCAATTGGATAAATACCGTAAGATGATGCTCGAAAAGCAATGGGATAAGGGTCAGGACGATGAAGAACTCTTTGAGTATGCCATGCATCCGGCTCAGTATGAAGCTTATAAGAGTGGAAAGGCTAAAGAAGATTTCTTGGCGGATGTGAAGAAGCGCCGTGAAGAAAAAGCCAATGCGACGGCTCCAGCCGAAGCAGAGAACAAGACGAAGGTATTGACGGTGGATGTAAACGGCCAGCCCTATCGCGTGACGGTAGCCTACGGTGCCGTAGATCCTGCTACTCTCAATGCTGCTGCGGGAGCTGCTCCGGCGGCTCAGGCTGCTGCTCCGGTGGGCGAGGGAAAAGATATCCTTTCTCCGTTGGAAGGAAAATTCTTCTTGGTAAAGAATGCACAGGAAACACCAAAGAAGGTGGGCGACAAAGTGGCAAAAGGAGAGGTCATCTGTTATGTGGAGGCTATGAAGACATACAATGCCATTCGTGCCGAATATGATGGAACCATCACTGCTGTTTGTGCAAACTCGGGTGATTCAGTGTCGGAAGATGACGTATTAATGAAGATATTATAATGGAAGATATATTTGCAAGACTATATGAAATGACTGCCTTCAGCAATATTATTGCCGAGCCGCAGTTCTTGATAATGTATGCCATTGCGTTCATCTTGCTTTATCTGGGTATTAAGAAGAAGTATGAGCCGTTATTGCTGATTCCGATTGCTTTCGGAGTATTGCTGGCCAACTTTCCCGGTGGTGAAATGGGCGTAATCCAAGCCGATGAAAACGGCATGGTAATGGTGAACGGGGTGATGAAAAACATTTGGGAGATGCCGTTGCACGAAATTGCACACGACCTCGGATTAATGAATTTCATCTACTATATGTTGATAAAGACAGGTTTCCTTCCGCCTATTATTTTTATGGGTGTGGGTGCTTTGACGGACTTTGGTCCGATGCTTCGTAACCTGCGACTCTCTATTTTCGGCGCTGCCGCACAGCTGGGTATTTTCACTGTATTGTTGGTAGCTATTTTGATGGGCTTTACGCCGAAGGAAGCTGCCGCACTGGGTATTATCGGTGGTGCTGATGGCCCGACAGCTATCTTTACTACCATCAAGTTGGCTCCTCATCTGTTGGGTCCGATTGCTATTGCAGCTTATTCCTACATGGCTTTGGTTCCGGTTATCATTCCTTTGGTAGTCAAACTGTGGTGTACCAAGAAGGAGTTGAGTATCAATATGAAAGAACAAGAAAAGAAATACCCTTCAAAGACAGAAATTAAGAATCTGCGTGTGCTGAAGATTTTTTTCCCGATTGTCGTTACTACGGTCGTGGCCTTGTTCGTGCCGAGTGCAGTGCCTTTGATTGGTATGTTGATGTTTGGTAATTTGGTGAAAGAAATCGGCAGCGATACCTCGCGTCTGTTCGATGCGGCATCAAACAGCATCATGAATGCCGCCACCATTTTCCTGGGACTTTCGGTTGGTGCCACCATGACTACCGAAGCATTCCTCAACTGGACAACTATCGGCATCGTGATTGGCGGTTTCCTGGCATTTGCATTGTCTATTTCCGGTGGTATTTTCTTTGTGAAGGTATTTAATCTGTTCACCAAGAAAAAGATAAATCCGTTGATTGGTGCATGTGGTCTGAGTGCTGTGCCGATGGCGAGCCGTGTGGCAAATGAAATCGCATTGAAGTATGACCCGAAGAATCATGTGCTTCAATACTGTATGGCAAGTAATATTTCGGGTGTAATCGGTTCGGCAGTGGCTGCCGGCGTGCTGATTTCATTCTTGGGATAAGTTTGTTACAAATTAGTATAAAGGGATTGTGTCAAAACGTGGATAATACTGTCGTTTCGTTCGTAGGGGCGAGGTTCGCTCGCCTGAAAACAGTTTTCTTTGTGTCTTCGGGCAGGCAAACCCTGCCCCTACAGTTGACGATTGGATAGGCTGGTTTAGTTTTGACACACTCCCTTTTAAATTATTAATGCAATACAGGTCTGCCAAAGATGATAAATATCTTCTTTATTTTTCAATTCTGAACCAATCGACATCTGTCCAACCACCGTCATTGCTGACAATGGCGGGGCGGGTGCAGAAGATACCAACTTTGGCACCAATCCATTTTCCTTCTTTTACTTGGAATGTTTTTCCCAGTGGTTGAAACTTCTTGCTGTCTGTACTATAGCTCAGCTGACATTTCACAAGCAGGTCATGACCTCCTTCGCTGCCTTTTATTTTCTCTCCGTTGGCAGAGAACTTGGCGCGGAGATAAACGGTACCGTCTTTTAAAGGAACGGAAGCATTCACTTTTTCAGAACCGGAGCGGTCGGCTTTCATACATTCTACCTGTGACAGTATCAGACCGTTGTCTGTGTTTTCAATCACCAATCCGGCATAGTCCATTCCCATTACTATCAATCCGGTACGTTCCCCTTTATACTTTTCTGTCGGTTTGAAAGTCAGTTTGGTTGTGGCAGTAAAGTTGGGAGCCGGAGTCTTCTGCAACATCAGGTTAGAGACATCCCAAAGACTCTTATAATCTTCGCTGACGGGGTAGGAGTAGAGACGCACATAGCTTTCCCCTCCATTGAAATAAGCCCATTTCTCATTGATGTTGGCTTGCCACTGCCATTGAGGGGATAATGTATAGCCGTCAAATTCATCACTTTCCTGCGGAGTGCAGATGGGATAAGTTTTGCCTACATTGGGTTTCTTGTATGTCAGTACAGGTTCGCCGCAACCATCCCCATCTTTATCTACACCGATTACAGGCCAGTCGTTCACCCATTTCATGGGTTGCAGATGAACCAGTCGTCCGTAAGCGCCTACATCCTGAAAGTGTATGAACCAATCTTCTCCGGTGGGAGTATCTACCCATCCGCCCTGATGAGGACCGTTTACAGGTGATTTTCCTTGTGCCAGCACTGTCTTCCATTCGTAAGGGCCGTATACGTTCTTTGAGCGCAGTACCACCTGCCATCCTGTAGGTACACCACCTGCCGGATGGAAGATGTAATAATATCCATTGCGTTTGTAGAACTTGGGCCCTTCGCAAGTCTGATGTACTTCGTGACCATCAAAAATGATGCGTGATTGGGTGATAGCTTTAGTGGCATCAGAACTCAGTTCGCAGATGCTGATTACACTTTTCAGTCCGGCACGGCTTCCTGCATACGCATGAACCAAGTATACGCGACCATCTTCATCCCATAGGGGGGTGGTGTCGATAATTCCTTTTCCGGGCTTCACAAGGACAGGTTCACTCCAAGGTCCTTCCGGATTCTTGGCTTTGACCATAAATACTCCTTGGTCCGGGTCTCCCCAGAAGATATGGAATGCTCCATCGTGATGGCGGATGCTGGGTGCCCATACGCGATTGCCGTGTTCAGGGCGCACATCGGTGATGGGGGGAAGTGCATAGGGCACTGCTGCACCGATGATGCTCCAGTTGACAAGGTCTTTGGAATGCAATATTTGTAATCCCGGCAGACAGTTGAAACTGGACGAAGTCAGGTAATAGTCTTCTCCTACGCGGCAAATGTCGGGGTCGGAATAATCGGCGTAGAGAATTGGGTTTTTATAAGTTCCGTTACCTTGGTCGGCTATCCATACTTGAGATACGTAATTCTGTGCAGAAGCCGATAAGAAGCATGCTTCTAGCAGACAGATAGCGATGAGTCGTTTCATAGTACTGCTTTTATTTAACTGTGATTTTGCACGGATGTTCCAATTCCTTTTTCCATTCGGGAAGGTACTCGAACCATGCTTTTATGTCTTTGAATCCGAAACTCTCCTTCTTTGAAGTAAAAGTGGAGTAATAATGGAAATGTTGTTTTCCCGGAGCTTGCAGGATATATAGATAATTGGACGCATCTTCTACTTCCTGTGTTCTGTATTTAGGGATGAAAGTTCCCATACCTGTGGTCTCCTTTGCATAGCCCAAGGTATCACTTACGGGCCAGTCCGTACCCCAACTGCCCAGCAACCCTTGGTGGTCACTCATGTGCTCTCCTTTTTTCAAAATCTGTACGCCTGCAGCGAAAACTTCTTCTTTCAAAGGACGGTCGAACATGACATCGATGCGTATATCACGATGCCCACCGTAAATGGTATACCGGTTGGTCATATTCAAATCATTTCCTTGATATTCCCAGCCTATGACTTCCACTTCTGCAATGGCGCGTACCGGACCGGATGCCAATATCCGCTCCGTGCGGTTTACTACCGGTTTTATGTGGGTCGCTTCTTTACCGTTCCAGCCTTTCAAAGCACCTACTCCACCGCTGTTGTACACCCGCAAGGCATCGTCGCCATAGCCGTTTGCACGTTGCTCTTTCGTGGGATAAAAGCAGGTTTCCTTTATTTCCAGGCGTTTGTTTACCTTACTATAAGGGTCAACTGTTTGTTTTTCGTTGAAATAGATACGGTAAGCCACCAGTTCACTTTCTATGGCAGGCCCGTGATGATAGACAAAGCTATATACGTTTTCCGTTCCGGCAGCTGAAAATCCGGTAATGTTGGCATACTTGTTATTATGTCCGTAAGCTTTCATTTGGGCATAGGTGCGGGCAGGATAAGTTTTGTCGCTCTTTTCGGAAGAAAGGACGATGCGGAAGTTCTTGCTGCTTTTGGCCGGCACATCGGCAAGGAAAGCCAGCTCGTCGGCACGGGCATCCCGATTCAGGTCGTCCAATTGAGATGGAATTTCTCTGTTACCTTCCCATACAGTGGCCGATTTTACGTTGAAGCCGGTCTTTAGACTGTTTAGGTCTATAACAATAGGTTCATCAGTCTTATTCTTGGTCCATTCGTTACTGACTTCTACTGTCAGCCTCTTTTCTGCCTGCTGCGCAAAAGAACCGGTACAGCATCCTGCCAGCAATGCGAGGGCAATCATTGAGTGTCTTTTCATTATTATATGTATTAAATTCGTAACAAAGATAATATTGCATTCGACTGATGTCATAACCCCCATTATCGGGAAAATTATTAGAAATTGAGTTCTTTCCCACCGGCTCCAACTTCAGCATGAGTCTGTCCGTCAATTGTTACATTGGAAACTTGCTGCATTTTCAGTGTAGAACCATCTTTCAATAATTCTATCTTGATATTCTTCATGCTTACCCCATCTGCTTCTTTCAAAACGATGCCTTCTTTGGCATTGGATACAGTGATGTTCTCCATATTTATGTTCTTTATTCTCATCTCCGGCAAACCGTTGAAGAATGCGGCTCTTCCAACTCCCTTGCAAGTAATGTCTTTGATAAAGATATTGCGGAACACCGGCGTCTCTTCCGTTACTGCAGGAAGAATATCCTCCACGTCCTTTTTATCATCTTCATTCGGGTCTTCTCCACGTCCTTTTCCACCATAGAACAGATTGAAAATCAACGCTTCATTAGGAATGTTAATCATATTGATATTACTGATATAGATGTTTTCCACCACACCTCCGCGTCCGCGCGTGCTCTTAAAACGCAGTCCGACATCCGTACCCAGAAACGTGCAATTATCGACAAAGATATTCTTTACTCCCCCCGACATTTCGCTGCCTACCACAAAACCGCCGTGTCCGTGCAGCACCGTGTTGTTCATCACAACCACGTTCCGGCAAGGCTCTCCGCGCCGGCGCCCGTCTTCGTCCTTGCCCGACTTGATGCAGATACCGTCATCGCCCGCATCAAAAGAATTGTTGATAATCAATGCCTTGTTGCAAGATTCCAGGTCGAGGGCATCCCCATTTTGTGAATACCAAGGATTGGAAACGGTAACTTTGTTAATTGTAATATTCTCGCATGACAACGGATGCAGACACCAACTAGGAGAGTTCTTGAATGTAGCACCCTCCAGCAGCACCTTGTTACATTTCACAAAGTTCAGCAATACCGGGCGCAACCAGTCACGGATGCTTTCCCATTCTTCATCCGTCTCAATACCTTCGGGCACATTGAAGTTGACACAAGCCATAGCCCCTTTTCTCGAACCTTCACTGGGATACCATACTTTAGTGTCTTCATCCACAATGCCGCCCGATGCCACTTTTTTCTTCCATTGGCTTTCGGTCAGCTTGTCCATTTTCACGGGACGCCATGTGTCTCCGTTACCGTCGAATGTTCCATGACCGGTAATGGCGATATTTTCGGCATTGCGAGCCGAAATAGGCGATTGGCAACGGCGTGTTTCCAATCCTTCAAACGACGTGTCGATGATGGGGAATTGCGAATGGTCATCGGTAAACAGCACCAACGCATTCTTCTCGGTATATAAGTTGACATTACTCAATAATTCGATAGGCCCTGACAACCAAAGTCCCGCCGGAATCACGACTTTTCCGCCTCCCCTTTTATTAACATCCTTTATAGCATTGTTGATGGCTTGGGTATTTAGCGTCACTCCATCGGGCACCGCGCCGAAGTCGATGATATTGACCGAATAGTCGGGAAACTGCGGTTGTTCCACTTTGTCCATCCGAAAAGGAAGGCCGGCATACACATCCGGAGAAATTATTTCTTCCGGGCTGTCTGTACTTGGGCAGCTGTTGCATCCTGCAAAGAATGGCAGCAGACATGCAGCAATGATGAGCAGCATTTTTCTTGATAATGTAATCATGAGTATTATATTGTATGTTTAAGATTAATAATCGTAATCCTCGTGTCTTGTCTTAAGAAGGCTTATCACCCCCTCTCGTAAACCACCCTCACGGGCTGTCTGCGAGAAGAGCGATAATGTTTCATCTAACCTAATCCTAACCTTAAATAAATATTATGAAAAAACCTCTTAATTCGGAAGCAAATATAGCGGATGTGATTCTCCCGGGTGTGTATAATTTGACAGAATAGTGGGATTTATTGATATTTTAAAACTTTTGAAGTGGAAAAACTGTTCTAAAACTGCATTCTTTTTGCATTTGTGTGCAAAAATGAGGCATAATTCATTTATTGTTTGTATCTTTGCAAACTAATTTAACACTAATATAGGTATGAGTTACAATTTGTTGAAAGGAAAAAGAGGTATTATTTTTGGTGCATTAAATGAACAGTCCATTGCATGGAAAGTGGCAGAAAAAGCTGTTGAGGAAGGTGCTGTCATTACATTATCCAATACTCCGGTGGCAGTCCGTATGGGTGAAGTTTCGGCTTTGGCGGACAAGTTGCATTGCGAAGTGATTCCTGCTGATGCTACGAGTGTAGAAGATTTGGAAAATGTATTCAAGCGTTCAATGGAAGTACTGGGTGGCAAGATAGATTTTGTTTTGCACTCTATCGGTATGTCTCCCAATGTTCGTAAAAAACGTACTTACGATGACCTCGATTATGATATGTTGGGCAAGACTTTAGACATCTCTGCCGTATCGTTCCACAAAATGATTCAGGCTGCCAAGAAACTGGACGCCATTGCAGAATACGGTTCTATTTTGGCTTTGAGCTATGTAGCCGCACAGCGTACATTCTACGGATACAATGATATGGCTGATGCAAAGGCATTATTGGAGTCTATTGCACGCAGCTTCGGATATATCTACGGACGTGAACATCACGTGCGTGTAAACACTATTTCCCAGTCACCGACCATGACCACTGCCGGTTCGGGCGTAAAAGGCATGGACAAACTGTTCGATTTTGCCAACCGTATGTCTCCGCTGGGCAATGCTTCTGCCGACGAGTGCGCAGATTACTGCATAGTAATGTTCTCCGACCTCACCCGCAAAGTGACCATGCAGAACCTTTTCCACGACGGTGGTTTCTCCAGCGTAGGTATGAGTCTTCGCGCCATGGCGACTTACGAAAAGGGATTGGACGAATATAAAGACGAAAACGGAAATATCATTTACGGATAATCACAGATGATACGCAAAATTATATTCATATTGGTAGGTCTTGTTGCTCTTTCTTCTTGTCATTGGAACGGAGGAAAGAGTGGCAATACTGCCGATTTGGATATAAGAGTAGCCCGTTATGACCGTTTGTTGTTCGAGTATGTGACCATGAACAACCTTTCGGCACTGCAAAAGATGAATACTGATTTTCCGCAAGCCACCAAACTTCTGATAGAAGATGTGCTGGCCATCGGCGAAGTGGACGACAATAAGATAAACGACCGTCTGATGGAGTATTATGCCGATACCACCTTATTGGTATTGATACAGGATGCCGAAGAAAAATTCAAGGATATGGGTTGGATAGAGAAGAAACTCACCAAAGGCTTCAAGCAGTTGAAGAAAGAAGTTCCCTCTTTGCCCGTTCCTCATTTCTATGCCCAACTTTCCGCCCTCAACCAGTCGGTAGTGGTAGGAGACAGCATCGTAGGGTTCAGCATAGATAAATATATGGGGGCCGATTATCCCCTCTATAAACGTTTTTACTACGATTACCAATGCCGCAGCATGGAGCCCGACCGCATTGTTCCAGATTGTTTCACCTTTTATTTATTGAGCGAATATCCCATGCCTTGGGGTCCCGGACGTACCTTGCTCGATATGATTCTGCATAGGGGAAAAATCAATTGGGTAGTAGCCCGCATATTAGGTTATGAATCATTTGAGAAAGAGATGGGATATGACGAGAAAGAGGCGGAATGGTGTAGGAAGAACAAAGCAGCCTTATGGAAAGGTATGCTGGACAACGGACATCTGGATGCTACCGATCCGTTGATTGTGCGCAGCTATATTCGTAAAGACCCTTTTATACCGATTATGACAGGTGGTGAGCGAACCCCGGCAAGTATCGGTGTGTGGATGGGCATATTGCTGATAGACGAATATATGAAGACTCATGACGACGTAACCATAAATGATTTATTGAACGATACCGACTATCGCCGTATATTGAGTGAAGTTGATTTCAAGCCCTGATTATTCTGAAAGAACTGAATTATGGAAACAGCATTATATCTGTTGCCCATCACTTTGGGCGACACTCCCGTCGAGAACGTATTACCGGTATATAACAAGGAAATTATCCTTGGCATCAAGCATTTTATAGTCGAGGATGTGCGTTCTGCCCGTCGTTTTTTGAAGAAAGTGGAGCGTAGCATTGATATTGATTCACTTACATTCTATCCATTAAACAAGCACACTTCTCCCGAAGACATTTCCGGCTATCTGAAACCGTTAATGTCGGGTGAGTCTATGGGAGTAATTTCCGAAGCCGGCTGTCCTGCTGTTGCCGATCCGGGAGCCGATGTAGTAGCCATTGCCCAGCGTAAGAACCTGAAAGTGGTTCCGTTAGTAGGGCCTTCTTCCATTATTATGTCTGTCATGGGTTCGGGCTTTAACGGTCAGAGTTTTGCTTTCCACGGTTACCTTCCCATTGAGCCGGGCGAAAGAGCCAAGCGGATTAAGGTATTGGAACAGCGCGTTTACTCAGAAGACCAAACGCAGCTCTTTATCGAAACTCCTTACCGAAACAATAAGATGGCGGAAGACATTCTGAAAAACTGTCGTCCTCAAACCAAGTTGTGCATTGCTGCCAATATCACTTGTGAAGGAGAATATATTAAGACCAAGACGGTAAAAGAGTGGCAGGGAAAATTGCCGGATTTATCTAAGATACCTTGCATCTTTTTGATATACAAATAGTTAAATGCATCTTGAATCCTAGCATGCGAACGAGAACTGTTTTTAATGTACATTAATAGGTTTGTTGGTTTTCTCAAACTTATTTTTTAAATAAAATGGAAGACACTGTTATGTAATAGACTATGAATATTTTTGTCTTTTATTCTTTTGTTATTCTATTTTTTTGTAAATTGCAGAAATTAGTTAGTGAATGGTTAAAGAATAAAAGATTTTTATTGGCGCTTTTATAAAATGAGATAAAAGCTATTACTATAACTTTGAACGCAAAAAAAGATGCTATGATTAACAGGGTAGTTTGTGTTATGTTATTATTCCTTACTATGGAAATGGTTTCATGTAATGACTCTTTTATAGACTCGAAAAGGAATGAGAAAGAGGAAATTGAACTTAGAGGTTCTAGCGTATTAACTCAAGAGCAAGCGTGTAATTTAGTTAAATTGCAGGTTTTGCAGAATGATACATTAGGTATCAACATGTTTGTAACTAATGAGGTGAAAGAAAGTAATGATTCTATTGAGAGTTTTTTTACTTATATTCCAACTGTTGATTATCCTTGTTGGTTCTTTTTCATAGATGATAAACCGACAGAGAATTGGGCCCATTCTTGTCGATATGTGTATGTATCGTTAGATGGAAATGTTGAAATTAAGAATGGAACATTTCCACCTAACACTGAAAATTTTAGAAAAGTGCTCTATACGACTGTTGAATCTTGCACACCTGTTGAACCATTTAGTTATATTGCACAAGCGAGATCATTAACGAAGGTGTCTAATAAATATGCCTTGATTATCAACGGAGGGGCTGACAAGGAGAATAATAATCTTAGATATTGGAATAACTGTTCGGCTTTTTATACGTCACTAATTAAATTATATGGCTATAATAAACTTAATATTAAAGTTCTTATGTCTGATGGTACAGATCCTAGTGATGACAGAAATTTAAATAATGGTTCGTATGATTCTTCTCCTTTGGATTTGGATAATGATGGAGTACCTGATATAACAGGAAATGCAACTTACTCTTCTGTATATTCCACGTTGGAAAATTATGCTACTTCTTTGACTGAGACTGATGATTTGACTATTTTTATAACAAGTCATGGTGGTATGACATCTAATGGGCAAAACTATTTTTTTTCTTTGTGGAATAGCTCTATGACTGATTCGGTATTTGCAAGTTTACTAGATCAAATTAAGGTTCGTTGTCTTAATGTTGTTCTTACAACATGTAATAGTGGAGGTTTTATTGATGTTTTAAAGAAAGAAAATCGTAATATTTATACAGCATGTAGAGGTGATGAATATTCGTATGGTGGAGTTGGCAATTCTTATGATAAGTTTGCTTATTATTGGATTAGTGGAATATCTGGTTATCAGCCGGATAATAATAAAAAGGTTGGTTCTGATTATAATAATGATAATATCATTACTTACGAGGAAGCATTTCGATATAAAGTAGAATGCTATAATTCTGATAAGGAGCATACGCAATTTTCTTCTATACCACAAGATTTAGGAAGTAGGGTGTCTTTGGATTCATATGATTATGGGAAGTTCTCTATAAATGACTTACCTCATTTTAATTTGACAGGAAATTATTATATAACTAACCAATTGCCTGTTGGGTGTGTTATTAATTGGGATGTTACTACTTATGCTCCTTCTTCGACAATGGATGATCAACCATTGTCTATTAGCAAGAAAATATATAATACTCCTACTTTGACGTTGAATAATGCAAGCTCTGCATGGTCAGAATATTACGAGATAAAAGCAAATATAAGCACTCCAAACGGAATGTATTATTCAACTATTAGTGCTACAAGTAATGTTCCTTCACCTTATGTCGGAAGTCTATATTGGGAAACGGATAAAGGACAGAATAGTATCACCACTAATATTGATCATGGTAATACTTTATATGTTTCGGGTGATTTTAATTTGAAGTTAGAGTATACAGATAAGGCAGGTAATAAATCACGCCCTTATACTACTGAACCATTCCGTTTTACATGTGTAACATCTACAAATCGTCATTTGCAGGGCGAAACATCACTTTCGTTTCATACTGATGATTGTGCTGATGGGAGATTGTATATTTATGCGGAGAATGATTGTGGAAGGGCTGCAAATCCTTTCATAATAAATTGTGAAATAACATCGCCATATTATTGGTTGGGCTTGTGTTCTGCTAGCTCAGAACTTATAATAAAAGCAGTTAATACTGTTAGCAAGGGAAAGGCTTTAGGTTCTGTTTTGTCTATTAAGTCTATTGAAGTTTATAATAGTAGCAGAAAACGAGTCTATGCTCAGAATAGCATGAATGGGGTAAGAGAGGTGAAAATAAATACGGATTCTTGGGTGCAAGATGAATATTATATTTATATTTCAGATGGAAACAATATAGAAGAACGAATGATTACATATAAATAGTTAAAGATATGAGAAAAAGCAGATTATGGAGTTGTACTCTGATGTTATCTATTATCTTAGTCGTATGCGGTTGCGACAATAAAGAAGAGGTAATAGGAAATGCGAAGATGAGTGAATGCTTATCCGAACGTTCGGTAGGAAATGCTTTAGAGAGTATTCGTTGCAGTATGAAAGAAAATTCGTTGATTTTCTTTCATCAGAATCGGATGGTTTCTTGTGATGCCGAAACTTGTGATGTGTCTGTAAAAGTAGATGGTAATGTGCTTACTATTTATGAGAATGTAAAAGCTAAAGGAGAGGTAAATTGCACTTGTCCGGTCAATATCGAATATGCAATTAATGAATTGGAACAGAAAGCTTATACGGTAAAAGTGATAGTTGCGCATGAAGTCTATGCCCAATTTGAGATAGTAGTGAATGATACTTGCGATCAAACATATCCTATTGAGTAAATACATACTCTAAAAACACGAATTTATCTGTCACACCTTTGTAATGGTTTGTCTATTAACAGTTTAAGTGTGACAGATAAAGTGTCTGTTGCAGTTGTACCCTGTTTCTCACGTTTCACTACGCAGCATAACACTCCCGTTCGGGTGTGTTTTACCTTCAGTCCCAGCTCGTTGAGGGAACGTCCGAATACACTCAATTTGTTGTCTGTCAGTGTTATACTATTCGCGCGTAAACCAATAATGTTCCCCACGGTCTAGCGTAGCTACTGCCTGAGTGCTGAAATCAGGTGGCACAATAGTTAAGTGCTCGGCTATGATTTATTTAATGAGTTTTCCTTCAAAGTCCTGTATCCAAAAAGTTGAAGCTGTATCACTCTTGTTGAGCTACAACAGGATTGTCTTTTAATGGCGAAGTTGCATCCGCCTGTTCTCCGTCTTGGTGGCAAGAGCTTGCTGTAATTGCCAAGACTAATGCTGCTGATATTGTCTTTAATGTTTTCATAGCCATACTTTTTTGTTCTAGTAAAACAACTTCTCTTTTTTTAATTTAAGTTTCACCAATACCGGGTTACTGTCTTCTTTCAAATCAGGAAAAGGAGGCTTCGCACCTTCTTCAAAGAATTTGAAAGCATCTACCAACATATAAAGATAACCGTTCTTGCAAAAAAGAGAGCTTATGTTCATCGGTATACTGAAATCAATGGAAGGACAATATTTGTCTACATCATTCTTGAACAATTTGGAATAGGTCTTGGCTTTTCCATCAGCAGGACAGAAACCGTATCCGCTTTTTTCTTCACCTTGAAAATAGGCATACAATAAGCCGCTCTTTAATGCCCATACATCTGATAATTGCTTCTTATTAAGAAGTTCACTCATAGAGTAATTATTTACTCCTGCCCAACATATTGTAAGCCATTCATAGTCTGCCGCGTCTGGAGACTGTTTTATGATATAGAATGGACGCAAATCTTTCCAGTTTGTTGTACAAAAGACCGTATCCACATGTACCGGTTTTACCCATAATAATGAATCACTTATAATTCCCCTATAGGCCGGAGCAGCTTGAATAACAATGCGGGGACCAATTACTTCTCCCTTAATGTCAAAATGGTGGTTCTTTAGCCTGAAAATGACAGAATCCGTATCCAAGTCTCGAACTGTGAAAAAATACAGACTGTCTGGATTAACTTTAGAATGTTGTTCATAAGGAGCATTTCTTATATAACTATAAAGCTCGGCATTTTTCCAAAAGGCAAATATGTCTTTTGATACAGCCTCTAGTTGGTATGGCTCAGTTCCTAGAAAATCACCGTTTAATGAGAATTTTTGATAATCCATTCTACCATAATCTCTAACCAATACATAGTTTTTATCTATATTAAAGATTGATTTTCCGATTTTGAAGGCAATCTCTCCCGGGCCTTGTCCTTTTTTGAAGAGTGATTTCACATATTGACCACTTGGGGTATATTTATGAATACCATCACTGCTATCCAAATACAAATTTCCTTCATTATCCTCAACCGGATATGTAAGGGCTAAATCGGGAATCAACGGTTCTTCCGAAAATTTTATATATTCTATGCTTTCTACAAAATCGGACAACAGTTGTGACTCTTCCGAATACTCCGCTTCACTTAAATCAATGATGCGTGGTTTATATTCCTGCTGTATAGCGTCAGGTTTATTCCCTTTTTGTTGGCACGAAACCGCCAATAAAAAGGAGAGGATATAAGGTATAAATTTTAGTTTCATTGTATTAAAGGTAGTTTTTACAATAAAATCTATTATTATTTCTTTTTTAAATATGCCATGATTAATACAGGGTTGTCGTCTTCTTTCAATCCGTCGGCAAACGCTACTAGTTTCTCGCTTACCCATTCTCCCTTTTCTTTCTGTTGGGCGATATACTCTTTCAGTTCATAAGGCCATATCCAGCTGACCATGGCGCCATTGTGTACTCCCAGTCTTAACTCAAAAGGTTTTCCACCGTCAATGTCATCAGTCAGATGTTCTGAAATGGCAAAAGTATTTCCGTTGGTCTTATCAAGGAAGGCTAATAAATAAGGGGAGTATTTCTTCCGCATACTTTCATGGGCTATCATGTTTGTCCATTGCATCACTACATAGCGTTCGGACTCGTAAGCATTGAGAATTCTCTTTTTATTGTTTACTCTTCGGGCATATTCACCGTTTTCTGCCATGAGCTTCATGGTTTGTTCATTACCATTGGCTGCACGTGCTATTTGTGACCTTTCTCTATATTGCATCATGTAATCATTCAGAAGTGCACGTTTATCCGGTCCTAAATCTTTCATGTCAAATTTCCATCTTTCTTTTAACCCTTTATCGGTCACCGTGTAGACGCAATCATTGAAGAAGTTATAAAATAAGGTATGTCCGTCATAATCGGAGAATTCGTATTGAACTCCTTGGACATAAAGTCCTTTGGGTTGATACAGACTGTCGTCCAATAATATGCGCTCTTTATGCAGAATTTCAAGATTGGTATTTACCCAATATGCAGAATCTGGATAATTGACAAGCATATATAGGCTGTCGGCTGTAACCATACCTGCCAGACCCGTCAAAGAGCCACCACTAATCATGCCTCCGCTTGTATATTGTATCGTCTTTTCTACTCCTGTAAACTTTCCATTCCTGTCATATTGTATGATTTTGTTTCCCTGTGTATAGAATAAGCCACGCTTTTCGTCATAGGTAACCATATAGCCCCATGGACCGTTCTCCTCTCCTGGACCTCCTCCGTTTTTCCCGATATGCTTGACATATTTTCCTTTAGCATCGAATAAATGTCCGGGATAGGCACACCAATACGGCTTAACATACTGTAGTAATCCGTTGGTCAAATATATTTTTGTTTCCAAAGGCACATATACGATACTGTCCACCACTTCGGATAATTTCATGGATGGAAGTGCCTTTTCAATGGCATCGCCGATTCTGATGGTGGAATCCAAGACAAATGCTGTCTCTTCACTTTCATCACTTTGTTTTTTCGACTGGTTTGTGCAACCTGACAATGCAAGTATACACAATATCAAGATGGTGTTTCTCATAATCTTCATATTGTTTTGAAGTTTGAAGCAAATATAAACAAAATATTTAGAGGTGTAACGATGTTGGGGATACTTTTGGTACACAGATGACTTTTTGCACTATTCTAAAGTATACAATTGCTACATTGAAAAATGTAACTTATTGTAAATCAGAGATAAAAGTATCAGCTTTTTCGGTAGTACTTTGTACCTTCAGAACCAAAATGATAAAGTACGGATTCCCATCTCGAATTCCGATATTTACTGATGATTGCGTCGTTTCTCCCTTTCTCCTTTCATTAGCCATTGAAACGCTCTGCTGATGGGTGTTCCGGTAGTGAATGGACATTCCGTCACCGCCCTTTCAGCCTCCTTTCATTTGTA
>ERZ838118.1686-NODE-1686-length-26026-cov-11.485503_pt1 | contig 26026 bp, 19 predicted proteins | sample MGYA00519863_ERZ838118 | MGnify/ENA primary metagenome ERZ838118 (study PRJEB31850, sample SAMEA3708827) | human gut metagenome | biome: human gut; feature: human-associated habitat; material: faeces | place: China | collected 2014 ...
CTCTTTGGGATGGAAGGGCGGCGCTGCTGAAAGGATGCTACATCCCGACAGGTTTACTGTGGACTCGGAGAAAGTCCCTTCTGCTAGAAGTCTCTATCCCCTTTTCGCTGGTTCGCGCTTTGCGCGAACTCCGCGCTACTGAGGACCTGTTAGGATTCCGTTGTTGAGTTCGACGTCTCTTCCCTGGCGAGCATAGCCCTCAGCTTCTCGAAGCTTTCCTCACTCAGGCAGTGCTCCATGTAGCAGCCCTCTTGCGACGCGACCTCAGCCGAAACACCCGCATCCTCCAGCAGCCCCACGAAAAAGCAGTGACGCTCCCACATTTGGCGAGCGACCTCCAGACCACGCTCCGTCAGATGAACGTCGCGCTTGCCCATTTCGACATAGCCGTTGCTTTCCAGCGTCGCCATGGCCTTGGAAACGCTCGCCTTGGTTACGCCGAGGTACTCCGCGACGTCGATCGAGCGCACGATGCCCTGACGTTCCGACAGAACGTAGATCGATTCGAGATAGTCTTCTCCGGATTCACGTAGGGCCATGGGCCGCCTTTCGCGATGATTGCTAGTTAGCCGTTGGATACTTTCCACGGCTTACTTTACCGCAAAAGTTGCCCATGTCTTACTACTTTACCTAAAAGTTAGCCGTGTTTCACAAAACGTGCGGGATGAAACAAAATGGGAACGCCCCGCAAGGAGTGTCCCCAGCTGCCGGCAGAAAAGGACCGTCCCCAAGTGCCGAGCCGCAGCTATAGCAGCCCAAAGTGCTTTGCGGCGTTGTAGATCCCGTCGTCGTCCACGGCGGTTGTCACGTAGGTTGCTGCTTCCTTCACGGTGTCCTGCGCGTTGCCCATGGCCACACTCGTGCCCACGGCGGCAAACATCGACAGGTCGTTCTCGCCGTCGCCAAAGGCGATTGCCTCGCTCGCGTCGATGCCCAGGCGCTCCAGCGTTGCCGCCACGCCCAGGTCCTTGCCGCCGTTAGCGGGAATAATGTCGCAGAACAGATCGCACCAGCGCGTGGTGAGCGAATGCGACACGGCGTCGGTCACGATATGCTCGTCGGCAGGGTCCACAAAGGCGCAGAACTGGTAAACCGGCGCATCGAAGGCGTGCTCAAACGGCTCCTCGTGGTAGACGATTCCCGCGTTGCTGCCTGCCGTCACCACGCGCTCGGACAGGCGGTTCACAAACGAATTCTCGCCCTGCATACACAGCGAGTCATAGCGCCCCTGCGCCACCTGGTCCACAATCACCGCAACGTCGTCCGGGTCAATCGGGCAGCTGCGATATACACCCTTGGCATCAAAGCAGTGCTGGCCCGAGAGCGTAATGTACGCATCCCAACCCGAGTTGAACAGCCAATCGGGCATCTGGTAGGTCGGGCGGCCCGTGGCGATCACGCACGCAATCCCCTGCCCGCGAAAGCTGTCGAGCACCTGCTGCGCCGACGCCGGAATCCGGTGCGTCTTAAAACTCAGCAGCGTGCCGTCGATATCGAAAAATGCGGCCTTGATCATCCTCGCCTACTCCTCGCCCTCGAGCTTTTCACTCGCCTCGAGCCACGCCATCTCCAGCTCGTCCATGGCGGCGTGGGCCTCGTCGATCTTTGCCTGCTGCTCGCCCAGCGCCGTGTAGTTGGTGGGATCGACCTGGGCCATGGCAGCCTCGGCCTCCTCCACGCGAGCGCGCTGTGTTTCCATCTTGCGCTCGAGCGAGCTCACCTCGCGGCGGAGCTTCTGGCGCTCGGCGTTGGACAGGCCGTTGGGCTGCCCGCTCGTCTTGGGCTTTTCGGCCGCAACCGCCGCGGCACCGGTGTCGAACGTGCCGGTCTTGGCACTCGGCGCGCCCACGGGCTCGCCCTCGGCGGTGGCGTTGCACAGGCGCAGGTACTGGTCGACGCCGCCGGGCATATGCGTCAGGTGCCCGTCGAGCAGCGCCCACTGCTGGTCGGTCACGCGCTCCATGAGGAAACGGTCGTGCGTCACCAGAATCAACGTGCCGGGCCAACCGTCGAGCAGGTCCTCGACAATCGCGAGCATGTCGGTATCGAGGTCGTTGCCCGGCTCGTCCAGGATAAGCACGTTGGGCTCGTCCAGAATCGTCAGCAGCAGCGACAGGCGGCGGCGCTGGCCGCCCGAAAGGTCGCCGATGCGGCTCCAGAGCTGCTGCGTCGTAAAGCCCAGGCGCTCGCAAAGCTTCTCGGGCGAGGTCTCCTTGCCGTCGATGACGTAGTACCTCTTGTAGTTGCTGAGCACCTCGCGAATCGTGTCGCCCATGTAGGGTTCGAGCTCCTCGAGCTGCTGCGACAGCACGCCAAAGCGCACCGTCTGGCCAATCTTCACACGGCCGCGCAGGGGCGCGATCTTGCCCTGAATCACGTCAAGCAGTGTGGACTTGCCGGCGCCGTTCTCGCCCAAAAGACCATAGCGGTCGCCCGCGCCAATAAGCCAGGTCACGTCGGAGAGCACCTGCTTGGGCGCGCCATCGGCATCCGCATAGCCGGCGTCCACGTCGATCACGTCGATGACCTGCTTGCCCAGGCGGCTCACCGCCAGGCGCTTGAGCTCCAGCTCGTCGCGCACGGGCGGCACGTCGGCGATGAGTTCGCGAGCGGCATCCACGCGAAACTTGGGCTTGGTGGAGCGCGCCTGGGCGCCCCGGCTCAGCCACGCGAGCTCCTTGCGCGCCATGTTGCGACGACGCTCCTCGGTAACTGCGGCCATGCGGTCGCGCTCCACGCGCTGCAGGATGTATGCCGAGTAGCCGCCCTCGAAGGGATCGACCTGGCCGTCGTGGACCTCCCACATGCTGGTGCAGACCTCGTCCAAGAACCAGCGATCGTGCGTGACCACGAGCATGGCGCCCTGACCGCGCTGCCAGCGGGCCTTTAAGTGACGCGCGAGCCAGTTGATGGTGCGCATGTCCAGGTGGTTGGTGGGCTCGTCGAGCATGAGCACGTCGTAGTCGCCGATCAGCAGGCGCGCGAGGTCCACGCGGCGGCGCTGACCGCCCGAAAGCTCGCCCACCGTGCCCTCCCAGGGCACGTCGCTGATGAGGCCGGCGAGGATCTGGCGCGTGCGGGGGCTCGACGCCCACTCGTACTCGGGCGTGTCGCCCACGACGGCATGGTGCACTGTGTCGGTATCGACCAGGTCGTCCTTTTGGCCGAGCAGGCCGATCGTGGTGCCGCGGCGATGCGTCACGCGGCCGTCGTCGGGCTCCAGCGTGCCGGCGAGCACGCTCAGCAGCGTCGACTTGCCGTCGCCGTTTTTGCCGACGATACCAATGCGGTCGCCCTCGCCCACGCCGAGCGTCACGCTATCGAAAATATGCTTGGTGGGAAACTCTAGGCTGACGGAATCGCATCCCAAAAGAATCGCCATATGCCCTGCTCCTTCGTAGAAATTCAACGTTGTCCATGATAGCGAAAACCACCACAAAGGGGACAGGCACCTTCGTGGTGGTTTTGGGCAGGCGCCTCGTTATTCGAAAAACCACCACGAAGGTGCCTGTCCACTTTGTGGTGGTCGATTCGGCCGCAGAGCAAAAAGGCGGGCCATCTCGCAAAAGAGATGACCCACCTCTCCAATCAGTCCCACGGCAACCATGGCCGCCACGGGCCTCAAGCATGTCCCGGACTAGGAGAACATGCCGGTGAGGTAATCATTCAGCCGCTTATCCTTGGGCCGTTGGAAAATCTCGTCGGTCTCGTCGTACTCAACCATATCGCCCATGTAGAAGAACGCCGTGCGATTGGACACGCGCGACGCCTGCTCCATGTTGTGCGTCACGATGACGATGGCGCGGTCGGCAACGATCGAAGACATCAGGTCCTCGATCGCCAGCGTCGAGATGGGGTCGAGCGCCGAACAGGGCTCGTCAAACAGAATCACGTCGGGGTTGAGCGCCAGCGTGCGCGCGATGCACAGACGCTGCTGCTGGCCGCCCGAAAGCGCGTAGGCACTCTTGTCGAGCTTGTCCTTGACCTCGTCCCACAGCGCCGCGCCGCGCAGGCTTTCCTCGACCATGCGATCGAGCTCGTCGCGGTCGGTGATGCCGTGGCGCTTGGGCGCAAACGTGATGTTGTCGCGAATGGACTTGCGAAAGGGGTTGGGCTGCTGAAACACCATGCCGATGGAGCGACGCAGCTCGTACGTATTCTCACGGCGTGTGTTGATGTTGCGCCCGCGGTAGTTGATCTCGCCCTCCACGCGGCAGCCGCGAATCTCGCGATTCATGAGGTTGAGGCTGCGCAAAAAGGTCGACTTGCCGCAGCCTGAAGGCCCGATGAGCGCCGTAATCTCGCCCTTGTGGAAGTCGAGCGACGTGTCGTGCAGCGCATGGTGGTCGCCATAGTACACGTTGACGTCCTTGGTAGAGAGCACGACCTCGTCGCTCACGGCCTTGCCGCTCACGCGCACGCGCTTCTCGCTCTCCCCCACGCTCGACAAAAAATCCTGGGTCTCGGACGATGCCGCTTCGGTTGCGGGCGTTACACCCATCTCGCTCATTCGGCCGTCATCCTCCTTGCCAGTTGCTTGCCCACGATACGGGCGACTACGTTAAACAGCAGCACGCAAATCATCAGCAGTGCGGCGGTGCCCCAAACGATCTGCTGGGCCTCGGGGCTGCCCTCGCCATAGATCTTGTAGATATGCACGGCGAGCGACTCGCCAGGGCGGAACACGTTCCAGGCACAGGTGGGGCTCGACAGGTTAAAGCTCAAGAAGTTCAGGCGAACCGGCGAGCTCATACCCGAGGTAAAGAGCAGTGCTGCGGCCTCGCCAAACACACGGCCGGCCGAAAGCACGATGCCGGTCACGATGGCGGGCATGGCCTCGGGAATCAGGATGTGCAGCGTGGCCTCCCAGCGGGTAAGGCCCATGGCCAGGCATGCATCGCGCTGGGCCTGTGGCACGTCCTCGAGCGCCTGCTGGATCACGCGCACCAGGATGGGGATATTGAACATGGTGAGCGCGACAGCGCCGGAGATGATGGAGTACTTCCAGCCCAGCTGCACCGAGAACACCAGAAAGCCGAACATGCCGACGACGATGGAAGGCAGCGAGGACAGCGTCTCGATGGCGGTAGAGGCGATGTCGCGGATAGGGCCGTTCGGCGCGTACTCAACCAGGAAGACCGCTCCGCCTAGGCTGATGGGCACCGAGATGATCAGAGTGATCAGCAGCAGGTAGAACGAGTCGAACAGCTGGTAGAGCACGCCGCCCTGCGTTCCGTTGGCGCGCGACGGCTCTGTGAGAAAGCCCGGCTGGAACAGCGTCGAGATGCCCTCGAACAGGATATAGGCCACCATGGAGATGACGATGAGCATGACGATGGCGACGATCGCCGTCAGCACGCCCGTGGCGATGCGATCCTGTTTTTGGACACGCCCGAGCCTCGCCTCGTCGATGTGGATGCGCGTGCTAGCCACGAGCCTTCGCCCCCTTGCGGCCAATGAGATGGATGATCAGGATGAAGATGAGGCTCATGCCCATCAGCAGCAGACCGAGTGCCCACAGGACGTCGTCCTGGGCCGAGCCCTCGGCGTAGACCGCCATGGACGTGGTGAGCGTGGTGGTGATGGTGGACGCCGGCGACAGCAGCGACGTCGGCATGGCCTCGATGCCGCCGATGACCATGCGCACGGCGAGCGTCTCGCCAAAGGCACGCGTCATGCCAAGGATGACCGCAGTCATGAGCGACGGCATGGCGGACTTGAGCACCACGTGCCAGATGGTCTGCCAGCGGGTGTAGCCCAGCGCGAGCGAGCCCTGACGGTAGCTATCGGGCACAGCGCGCAGGCCATCGACCGAAAGCGTGGTCATCGTCGGCAGGATCATGACGGCCAGCACGATGGCGCCGGGCAAGATGCCCAAGCCCGTGCTTACGTGGAAAACGCTCTTCATAAGGCCGACGACCACGTGAAAGCCGATCAGGCCAAAGACAACCGAGGGAATACCGGTCAAAAGCTCAATAAGCGGCTGAAAGACCTTGGAACCAAACTTAGGCTGGATCTCGACCGCAAAGATGGCAGAGCCGATAGCGATGGGCAGTGCGATGAGCGTGGAGAGTACCATGACCGCAAACGAGGTGACGATCAGGGGCAGGGCGCCGGTGTAAGGCAGACCGTTTTCGGCTGTGTTAGCCAGGTCCCACTTGGTACCAGTGAAGAACTCGACGACCGAAACGCCATCCTTAACAAAAGCCGAGAGGCCCTTTTGGGCGACCATGAAGATAAGAGCGGCAACAACAAGCGTCACGAGCGCTACGCACGCGCCCGTGACGCCCAGGCCCACGTTCTCAAGGTCGCGCTTTGGCAGCTGTTTTGCCATTGCAAACCTTTCCGGGGGCGATTACCTATTTAGCGGAGACCTTACCGCTGGCGTCCTTGACGACCTTCATGGCAGAGACGGGGATGAAGCCCTGCTCCTCGACAAGCTTGCCCTGGACGTCGTCGGAAAGCATAAAGTCCAGGAAGGCCTTGGTGGCCTCGTCTGCGTCCTTGGCGCAGTACATGTGCTCGGTAGCCCAGATCTTGAAGGAGTCGTCGGTGACGTTCTTGCTCTTGGGCTCGACGCCCTCGACCTTGACGGCGTTGAACTTGGAGTCGTCGAAGTGCGAGAAGTCCAGGTAGGAGATGGCGTTGTCGGTACTGGCCATCTGGGTCTGGACGTCGCCGGACTTGTCGAGCTCGGCGTCGCCCTTAAAGTCGACGGCCTCGTCGCCAAAGACGGCGGCCTCGAAGGTGGCGCGGGTGCCGGAGCCGGCCTTGCGGTTGAGGACGACGATCTTGGCGTCGTCGCCGCCGACCTCCTTCCAGTTGGTGATCTGGCCAGAGAAGATGCCCTTGAGCTGCTCGAGGGACAGATCGTCGACCGTCACGTTCTTGGAGACGACGGGGCCCATGCCCACGACGGCGACCTCGTGATCGACGAGGTTCTTGACCTGGTCGGCCTCGAGCTTGGTCTCGGCGAAGACGTCGGAGTTACCGATGGTGACGGTGCCGGCGGCGACAGCGGTCAGGCCCTTGCCCGAACCGTTGCCCGAACCGGAGATGGAAACGTCGGGGTTGGCATCCATGAACTTCTCAGCAGCAGCCTCGACGAGAGCCTGGAACGAAGAGGCGCCGTCGTAGGTCACCTCGCCGGAGACAGACTCGGCAGCGGCAGCGGCGCTACCCTTGTCGGCGGCGTCGGATGCGCCGGAGCCGCCGCAACCAACGAGACCGAGACCGACGATGCTGGCAAGACCACCAGCGAGGCCGAGGAACTGACGACGAGAATAAGCCTGATCGAGCATGATCTTCCTTTCATACATGCGATTCGCGGGCACCCTGCCCGCTTTGCTGTTTGGAAAGATACGGCCTCGATCGGGCAGTGCCCGCGCCAACTGCGGTTTTTTACGGGCATTTGATAGACCCTTACCGCAAGCGCGGTTCAGCTTTACAAACAAATAACAAACCCGCCGACAAGCATGGTCCACCTTTTACAAGGTAGTCATTGGGGACGTTCTTAAACGACTAGTCGTTGGACGTTCTTGTTTGACTAGTCATTTAAGAACACCCAACGACTACCTTGGAAACCCCGCAGGTTGAGCATAAGTCAGCGAAAACGCCCCTAAGCGAGCAAGGTGACGTGAAAGAGGAGGGAAGCGTACTTCGGTACGCGACCGACGATTGAACGTCAGATTGCCGCTTAGGGGCGTTTGCAGCGTCGGCCCGTTACGCGGTTTGGTAAAACCGCGTAACCTTAAAGTTCGAGTTCGTTGAGACGCAGGATCGCCACGATGTAGATCTTGAGCGCCTGCTTGAGCTGTTCTTCGTTGGCGCACTCGTTGGGGCCGTGCATCTGGCCACCCCATGCGGGCAGCTCCAGGCCGGTCTCCTCGGGGCCAAACGACACGGCGCGGGCAAAGTTGCGTGCGTACGTGCCACCGCCCATGGCAAAGGGTTCGGCATGCTTGCCGGTGAACTCGTTATAGGTATCGATAAGCGCCTTCACGGCCGGATCATCGGCAGAGACCGAGAACGGTACCTTGGCGCGGCCGACGCGATACGTCACGCCAAAGCGGCCCACGAGCGGCTCGAGCTGCTCACGGATGGTATCGGCGCTCGTGCTATCGGGGAAGCGCACGTCGATGACCTGCTCAATGTGGCCATCCGCCACGCGGATGACGCCGGGGTTGCACGTGAGCGAGCCAAACGCGGGGCTCGTCGCGTCGATACCCAGGCCGCGGCCATAGGCATCCGCATGCACAAAGGCCAGAAACTTGACAAACTCATGCTCGACAGGCGTCAGCAAGCGCTCGTCGCGTGCGGCAAACGCATCCTCGACCTCGCGCAGGTACGTCACGATCAGGCCAACGGCGTTGATCGTCCCCTCGGGCATCGAGGCATGGCCACCGATACCGTGCGCGAAAATCTGGGCATGGCCGTTCTCGAGCGCCGTGATCTCCAGGCGGTCGGCGTTCTCAACGGGCGCCGGCAGCTCATCGGCGGCAATCGCAAGCTCGCAGATAGACTGCGACGGAATAGCGTTGCTCGCCTCGGCACCGCCCCAGGACACAATGCGCCCGCCGTCAATCTTGGAGCTCACGAACGTCGCCCCAAACTGGCCCTTCTCGGCATTGCAGACCGGGAACTCGGCATCGGGCGTAAACAAAAAGTCGGGGTTCGCGTGGTTCTCCAGATAATGGTGAACGTCGGACATGCCCACTTCCTCATCGCAGCCCAGCAGGGCGCGGAAGGTATAGCGCGGGGTAATGCCGTGCTTGAGCAGATAGGCGCCGGCGTAGAGCGACAGTACCGCCGGACCCTTGTCGTCGATCACGCCGCGGCCGAGCAGCCAGCCCTCGCGACGCTCCATCGCAAACGGGTCGGTGTTCCAGCCCGGGCCGGCGGGCACCACGTCCACGTGGCAGATGGTCGCGAGCTGCTTGTCGCCGCGACCGGGGATATCGGCAATGCCCACATAGCCCTCGTCGTCGCTCGTCTGGTAGCCGAGGTTCTGTGCGATGCCGAGCGCGCAATCGAGCGCGTCACGGACCGGGCGGCCAAACGGCGCACCGGGCTCCGCATCGGCAGCAACGGCAACAGACGGGTAGCTCACCAGCTGCTCGATATCGGCGACGACGTCCTCCCAGACCTCGTCGACGTACTCGGCAACACTCTGCTCCACCTGATTCATGGACGACCTCCTTACCAATGAGCGGCGAGCACGCCCGCCCCTCACATTAAGTCCCTAGATAGCGAAAAGTTTAGCAAGCTCGGCCACCGAGTGCACCACCGCGTCTGCACCCGCCGCCTCGTGCTCGCCCGGCGCCGCCGCGCCCGAATAGATGCCGATGCACGGCACACCCATTGCGTGCGCGCCCTCGACGTCGTTAAAGCGGTCGCCAACCATCACGGCATCGTCCGCGGTCGCGCCCAAGGCCGCCAGCGCATCGCGGACCGAATCCGCCTTGGTCTCGCGCCCCTGCGGCGGATTCATGCCGACCACGGCTTCGAACTGGCAAAGCCCCAGCTCATGCACCATGTCGATGCACTTCGCCTCCATACGAGAGGTCGCCACGGCCAAGCGATGTCCCTGAGCGGCAAGACCATCGAGCAGCGCGGGGATCCCATCGAACACGGGATACTCCTCCGGACCCAGCTCGTCAAAAAAGGCACGGTACTCGTCGGCCACCACGAGCGACTCCTCACGCGTAAAGCCGTAAAAGTCGTGGAAGCTCTTCCACAGGGGCGGCCCGATCATGCGTCGCAGGTCGCCCATCTGCGCCTCCGAAAACCCGCGCACAGCAAGCGTTTTGCGCGTCGAGGTCATCACCGCCCGGCCCGTATCGGCCACCGTACCGTCAAAATCGAACAGCACGACCGAGCGCTTACCTATCTCCAGTGCCTCCACCGGCACCCCCTCTTCCCCAATTGATGATTTCCACACCAACATTAAGAACTGTTGACTATTCAACAATTAAACCTAGCAATGTGGAATGACTCCACTATACTTGTCGCACTTTGCTCTCAGAAGGCGGCGCACAAGCGCCCCGACGAAAGGTGCAATTATGTCTTTTGCCATCATAACCGACTCCACGTCGGACATCTCCCCCGCCTGCGCCCAAGAACTCGGCATTTACGTGATTCCGCTGCATGTGATTATCGAAGGCGAGGACCTGCTCGACCAGGTGCAGATTACCGCCGAGGAGTACGTCGCCCGCATGGCCGGCTCCAAGCAGCTGCCGCACACCTCGCAGCCGAGCGCTGGCGAGTTCAAGGCGCTCTTTGACCGCGTGCTCGCCGACGGCCACGACAGTGCCATCTTCATTTCGCTGTGCAGCGAGTGGTCCGCCTGCTACGCCAACGCATGTCTGGTGGCTGACACCCATGAGCTCGACGTGCGCTGCGTCGACTCGCGCACCGGCTCGGGCGCTGAGGGCTTGCTGGTGGAATACGCGCTCGCCATGCGCGATGACGGCCGCAGCTTGGACGAGACCGAGGCGCAGATCCGCGCGACGCTGCCCGACGCCCACCTGCTAGTGATTCCCCGCACACTCGAGAACCTCGTCAAGAACGGCCGCGCGCCCAAGCTTGCCGGCCACCTCACGCAGATGCTCAACATTCGCCTGGCCGTTTCGCCGGAGTGGAAATCGGGCGAGATCAAGGCCATCAAAAAGGGCCGCGGCGCCAAGCGCATCGTTGCCAACACCATGGCCGATTGCCTCGCTTTTTTGGCCGAGCATCCAGGCTCCAGCGTGCGCGTGCTCACGACCGGCGCCGCCGAGGAGCAGGAGCTCGTCAGCCAAGCGCTCGCAGGCCAAGACTATGTAGACGCCGGCCCCGGCCCCATCGGCTGCACCATCGCCATCAGCTACTGCCCCCGCTACCAACCTGCCAATTAGGGACAGGTTTATTTTGGCAGGTTTTATCTGGGCAAACGTTAAACGCTAAGAAAGGTCTGCCTAGCTAGACAGGACAAGCTGGGACAGTCGAACAGCCGAGGTACACCCAGCCACAGCAAAGCCATCACGCCGGCACGCCCCAACTTAAGGCGCGCCGGCATCTCTTTAGGAATGGCGGCGGTAAAGGGACCGTTTTAGTCGAAAGGCTGCGAATAGCTTCCCATTACGCCGCAACTCAATTGCCGCACAACTGCCCAATTGAGCCATTGCAGGCGATCGATGCTTTATCCAACCCCCTTGCGATACCCCTTGGTCAAAAAATGGCAAATATGAGTACTGCTACAAATTTAGTAGCACCGAAATCTGGCTGAATTTGCATCTCACCGCCAATTTCGAGCGCCATAATGCCCCAAATCGTCATGTTTAGAGGGTTGGTTATATTCGATTTCACTCGATTGGTCTTAAATACTTTACAGATGATATGATACTGTCGCAACAACAGTACTCATATTTGCCATTTTTTGCCCACCGGTCCTATTCGAAGGCAGTTCCCAGGATCTCCAGCTCGCCCCGCAGCCGCTAAAACCCACTCAATAACAGCTGCCACATATTTTAGCACCAGCCAAACACCACTCACGGAGCCGCACTCCACTATCACCGAACCAAAATCAGAATCGGATGCCCAAAAAACCAAAATAACGTACTCTCATTTTAATGAACCCCAACAAGAACGGCATTTACATGAGCACCGTCACGCATCAATACGCCCTCATCGGGGACACGGTATTCCAATTCAAGGAAGCAGTCGTTCATGTATCTGAGCCGCACGGCCAAATCGTCATCTGCAGCAATGGCCCAGACATCCGTTACGCAACGCTCGAAGAATGGGAGAAAGCTGGCACATCTTTCGATAGACGGACGCAGGTCGAGGGTATCGTCACCAGTGCGAGTCCAGCGCGCGACAAACTCGAGCTCTTTCGCAATCTCTTTACTGGCCGCAAAGATGTTTACGCCCATGGGTACCGCAGAAAAGACGGGGGAATCGGCTATACGCCCGCTTGCGCAAACGAGTGGAAGTCAGGCATTTGTCCCAAAGCAAATCGTCAGAAAACCAAATGCGCTGAATGTGGCAACCGCGTCTTCCCCGAGTTGAGCGATACCGCGATCATCTCCCATTTCAAGGGCAGTGACGACAGACTCCGAGACGTCATAGGTCAATATGTTCTCGATAATGACAGCAACACAAAAGTCCTGGTCATCGACTTTGACGGAGCCGATTGGAAAGAAGCGACAAACGCCATTCGGTGTGTCGCAAAAAACCATGGAATCGATGCTGCGGTCGAGCGATCGAGATCAGGTAACGGCACACATGTCTGGTTTTTCTTCCTAGAGCTCACCAGCGCAAAGATCGCACGAGAATTTGGAAGCAGCCTTATCACCGAAGCAGCGGCGCTCAACAAGACAATCACCTTTGAAGCTTTTGACCGGATGCTGCCCGCGCAGTCCACCATTCCTGAGGGCGGCTTTGGAAATCTCATAGCACTGCCTTTTCAAGGAAAAGCGCAGCGAAAAGGGAACAGTGTATTTGTTGACGAGCAATTTGAGCCCTTTCCCGATCAATGGCTTTACCTTTCGCAAATTCAGCTGATTCCACATGCAACAGTGCAAAATCTGATTGAGAGCATCGACAATAAACCGCATGGAATATCTGCTGCAGTGGTGGGAAACACCGCCGCGCCACATTCTCAGAGGCCGCGAAAGCGGCTTCCGCTCACGCCGCAGGACTTCCCGTCATCGCTGTCCGTCACGCAGGCCGATATGCTCTATATCCCCGAAAAATCTCTGAGTCCCGCAGCTCAAATGGAAGTTCGCAGGCTTGCAACATTTGCCAACCCAGAATTCTTCCGCGCGCAATCTATGCATCAATCGGTATTCGGCAAACCGCGGTACATAGACCTCAGCGAACTTAGAGACAGCTGCGTCGCGATTCCCAGAGGCTGCAAGGCTCAGCTTGAGTGGCTGTTTCAAGAAGCCGGCGTTGCTGCCCACTATTCTGACAAGCGCAAGTCTGGCAATCCAATTGTGATGGCATTTAAAGGGACTCTTCGCCCTGAACAGCAAATTGCCGCCGAACAGATGCTCGGCTATGAAGACGGAATCATGTCTGCACCGACGGGTTTCGGCAAAACCGTCATCGGAGCCTATCTTATTGCTACCATCGGTCTTCCAACGCTCGTCATCGTTCCCAAGACTGCGCTCATTGCCCAATGGAAATCCCAGCTCGAACGGTTTATCGACATTACTGATAACAGAAAGCCAGTCCGAACCCCAAAAGGACGAATCAGTAAAAGGCAGCCGCCGCTCATTGGCCAAATCGGAGGAGGTAAAACCGCCATAAGCCATCTCATCGACATTGCTTCATTCCAGTCTCTGTCCAGCAAGGACCCCCAGACCGGAGAACCAATAGCCAAGGAGTTCGTTCGTGATTACGGCCTCGTCATCTGTGATGAATGTCACCATGCAGCCGCACCACAGCTTGAGCTTGTCCTCAAGTCCGCTCCAGCCAAATATGTATACGGCCTTTCTGCGACGCCCGAACGCTCGGACGGACTCACGCGAGCACTCTCAATGCTCTGCGGCCCGCTTCGCCATGTCATTGATCCAAAAACGCAAGCAATCCAACAGGGAATTCAGCGCGTTGTTAGGCCGCGTTTTACCGGAGTTCGACTACCCGCCTACAAACCAGGGGCGTCCTTTAATCAAGTTCTCGATCTCCTGTGTGCGCACACAGCGAGAAACGAAGCAATTGTCGACGATGCCCTCGATACCGCGTCAAACGGTCGACATTCGCTTGTGCTATCCAAAAGGAAAAAACATGCCGAAGAGCTATGTAGGCTGCTTCAAAGCCGCGGACACGAACCCATACTCTTAACCGGAGAAATCGACGCCAAAGAAAGAAAGGCAATACTGAACAGCCTTCCCGGCTTCGAGCATGAGCATCGAATTATCATCGCAACCGAAGGCCTTCTGGGCGAGGGCTTCGACCTGTCTTACCTTGACACTCTGCTCATTGCCACACCGATATCTTGGGACGGCAGCATAACGCAGCAGGCAGGCAGACTACATAGAAGTCACGAGGGCAAGCAGCGGGTTGAGATATTCGACTATGTTGATTTGTCGATACCCATGCTCGCGCGTATGTACCAGAAGAGACTCAAGACCTATGCCAAGCTGGGATATGAAGTCTTTGCAGCAAATGACAACAAACAGGCCGATCGAAACATCCTCGTTAGGTCGGCAACAGCCGTGGAGGCTTTAGCGGACGACATCGCAAGCGCAACGAAAAGCATTTTTATTGCCGCGCCCTACGCATCCGCCGCATGCCTCGCGAAGCTCGCCGCCGCGCTCACGAGCGCTATTGTCCGTGGGATTGCCCTTGAGATTTCAATTGCCTCGACTCCGCGCGATGACGTAAAAGCGATTTTTGCCGAGATGAACATCGACTATTCCATCAAAGCCGAAGGGCGCCTGTGCGCGTCAGTAATTGACGAGGAAACCGTCTGGTACGGAGCTATTCCATTACTGGCTTTTCCTAAGAAAGAAGACTGCAGCATCCGTTTCAAAAGCAGCGAAGTTGCAGCCGAGCTTTTAAGCGAAATCCAGCGAAGAGGAGAACCGGAGGTCGCAGCCACGAACGGGACGTCCCCAGCTGTTGCGGTGGAATAGGAGCTGCCTTGGTCAATCGCTCGTGAATCAATTACTATTCCCTCGCGAATCATAAGCGAGCAATCAGCCGTGCGAACCCTGAAACAGTTCGTCATGCGAACCCATTCTGACCAACCGGATCACAGGATTAGTCTTATGCGGCAAATAGAGAACGACCACGTCGACCAAGCCATCGGATAGATGGAAATCGATGTGACCGTTGTAGTTGCCGCCCGGGTTTGAAAGCTCGTGGGCACCATATTCCGCGGGAAGCGAGCCGTGAGCCGCAAGCTCTGCAACTGCCGCCTTAAACTCGGTTTTTAGCTGCGGATGGATGCGCATCGTCCGTTTGTAATCCGCCTTAAACTGAGCCTCGATTTCAATCTCAAACATCGCTAGCCCTCATCGAGGAACGATATAAGCTCATCAGCGTTATTGAATGACGGGCTGTCGTCTGGCAGAATCCCCAATTCATGAGCCTCGGCGATCACCATGGCACGCCTCGTCGCCTCGTTGGGCGCCTCCGCCCTTCCTACAATCTCAAAAGGAATCTTTCGCTGATTTACAAGCTGCCGAACGGCAAGATTGAGATAGGAATTGAGGCTGAGGCCGACCGAATCCAAGAACTCGGTCGCCTGCTCCTTGAGCCCCTCTTCGATGCGAACCGTCGTAGGCTTAACCGTTGCAGTAGACATACGCGACCTCCTCGCCCTCGTTTTTTGCATCAGTATACCCAATATAAATGGCAACCTGACGTTAGAAAGCATCAGATTGCCATGCATATTCATGTCGCGGTGGGCACGCTCGCCCTATATCAACCCGCTGAGCGCAATGTCGACGGCTTCGTTGAGGTCGTCGGTAATGTGTACTAGATCCGGATCGAGCGGGCTGATCATACCGGCGTCCATCACCGGGCCGTTGAGCCAGTCGAACAGGCCCTGCCAGTACTCGCTGCCCACCAGCACGAGCGGCATGCGCTTGACCTTGTGCGTCTGCACCAGCGTAAGGACCTCGAACATCTCGTCGAGCGTACCAAAACCGCCGGGGAACACGATGGCGCCCGAGCTGTATTTGACGAACATGGTCTTGCGCACAAAGAAGTAACGGAAGTCCATGCCCAAGTTCACGTATTTGTTGAGCCCGTGCTCGTGCGGGAGCTCGATCCCCAAGCCGACCGATTTGCCGTTGGCGCTCGCCGCTCCCCTGTTGGCTGCCTCCATGATGCCGGGGCCGCCACCTGTGATGACTGCCACGCCACGTTGCGCGATCTTGCGCCCGACGGTACGTGCCGCTTTGTAGAGCGGATCGGTCTTGGGCGTGCGGGCGCTACCGAAGATGGTCACCGCAGGTCCGAGCTCGGCAAGCGCGCCAAAGCCGTCGACAAACTCGGCCTGAATGCGCAGTACACGCCACGGATCGGCATGCAGCCAGTCGGTCGACTCCTCGGGTGCCAGCAGGTTGGCGTAGGTGTTGTCCTTAGGAATCATGGGGCCGCGCATGACCACGGGACCGCGGCGGTACGTCTCGTCGTAGGCAGGCTCGCCCTCGACGTTCTCATTTTTAATCATGGGTACTCCTATCGAGAAAAAGAAAACGGGCGGGGTCGACGCCATGCGCCAAACACCCGCCCGAACATCAACCATTCGGTATGGTACCCACGATGCATCAAGTGCTTGCAAGCCATCGGTCAGCGGTCGCGCAGCCGATGCCAGCGAATGCAATGCCCGCCGCCGGCCGCGAACAGCTCGTAAGCGAGCCCGGAGCTCTTAGTAATCCACCGCCGCAGGGCTGTTCATCCAGTCGCTCACAAACGCACCGTAACGGCCCTCGATAATGGCCTGACGAGCCTGCTGCATAAGGTTGAGCAAGTAGTAGATGTTGTGCATCGAGAGCAAAATGCCGCCGAGCATCTCCTTTTGCGTGACCATGTGGCGGATGAGCGCACGGCTGTAGCCGCCCGTGCATACCGGGCAGGTGCAGGTGGGATCGATGGGGCCGTCGTCGTGCGCAAAGCGGGCATTGCGGAAGTTGAGGCGACCCTCGCTCGAAAACGCCGTGCCCATGCGGCCGGTACGCGTCGGCAGCACGCAGTCGAACATGTCGATGCCCACGCCCACGCCGCGCACGAGGGTGGTGGGGTTGCCGACGCCCATCAGATAGCGCGGCTTGTGCTTGGGCATGTACTCGCTCGCGAGCGGCGCCAGCGTCTCGAACATGGTCTCGTGGTCCTCGCCCACCGAGTAGCCGCCGATGCCGTAGCCGGGGAAGTCGCCGCACTCCTCCAGATGGCGCAACGAGCGCAGGCGCAGGTCCAGATGCATGCCACCCTGGACGATGCCAAAGAGTGCCTGGTCATCGCGGGTGTGTGCCTTGTAGCAGCGCTCGGCCCACATACTCGACAGCTCCACGGCGCGCTCGACATAGGCACGCGTGGCGGGATAGCCGGGGCACTGATCGAGCTGCATGCAGATGTCGGAGCCGAGCTTCATAGCGATTTCCATGTTGTCCTCGGGCGTCCAGAACACGTGGCGGCCGTCGTAATCATTGACGATAAAGCGCACGCCCTCGTCGGTGAGCTTGACGGCGTCGTTGTGACTAAAGACCTGAAAACCGCCCGAGTCGGTGAGGATGGGGCCGTGCCAGTTCATAAACTTGTGCAGTCCGCCCAGCTCGGCGATGGTGTCCTCGCCGGGGCGCATGGACAGGTGATAGGTATTGGCAAGCACGATCTGGGCGCCGAGCTGCTTGACGGTCTCGGTGGGAATGCCCTTGACGTTTGCCTTGGTGCCTACGGGCATAAAGATCGGCGTCTCGATGTCGCCGTGCGGGGTGTGCAGCACGCCGGCACGCGCGTGCGTGGTCGGGTCCTCGGCGATCAGGTCGAATTTAAAGAGGCTTTGGTCCATAAACTGGAACTCCTTGGTTGCGGCTCATACGCAAACCATTATACGGGCAACCCGCAAGAAGCACCGACTCGACAGAAGCTGATGCATTAAACGACTAGTCGTTGGGGACGTTCTTAAACGACTAGCTGTTGGGGACAGTCTTCAGGGCAGCCTGACAAAGGAGTGCCCCAATCTGCCGGCACTCAGGGACTGTCCCCAAGTGCCGGCAAGAACGTCCCTTTCGACTAGTCATTTAAGAACGTCCCCAACGACTACATCCAGCGAAAACCCGCCAAAGTGAGCAAGGTGCCTTCAAGCAAAATGGCGCCGCAGGTTGAGCATAAGTCAGCGAGCGGGCCGCATTTGAGGCAAGGTGACGTGAAACGAAAGGGCGCTGACCTTCTGGTCGCGCCCTTGAAGTTGAACGTCAGATTGTCCAAATGCGGCCCGCGCAGCGTCGAGCTGTTACGCAGTTTGGTAAAACCGCGTAACCCTACGGCCGCTGGCCCATGCCGCCCTCGAGGGTGACAGTCTCGCCGTTCATGTACTTAAAGTCGGGGCCGCAGAGCTGAACGACCACGCGGCCGATCTCCTTCTCGACGTCGCCGTAGTGGCCCGCCGGCGGCATGTGGACGTTGGCCTTGAACGCCTCGGGATAGGCATCCTGGAAGTTCTCGAGCGCAGCAGTCCAAGCAAGCGGGCACACGATGTTGACGTTGATGCCGTCGGGACCCCACTCGTTGGCGGCGACGCGGGTCAGGCCGCGGATGCCCTCCTTGGCGGCAGCATAGCTGCACTGGCCATAGTTGCCAAACAGGCCGGCGCCCGAGGCAAAGTTGACCACGGAGCCCTTGGTCTCCTTCAGGTGCGGATAGGCCTTCTGCATGTACAGGTAGGTGGCATACAGGCCAGAGTAAATGGCCAGGTTGAACTGGTCCATAGTGTGGTCGGCGATGGTCACACCCGAAGCGCTGGCCTGAGCGTTGTTGACGACGGCGTCGATGCGACCGAACTCCTCAATCGCCTTGTCGATAACGTTCTGCACGACGGCCTCGTTGTCCTGACCAGCCGAGACATCGGCCTGAACGGGCAGCACCTTGACGCCGTACTCCGCCTCGAGGGACTCCTTGGCGGCCTCGAGCTTGGCAACGTTGCGGCCGGTAATGACGAGGTTTGCGCCCTCCTTGGCAAATGCGATATCGATGCCGTAGCCGATGGAGCCAGCGGAGCCGTCCTTAAGCGTGGCCTTGCCGCCGCCGGTGACGATTACGGTCTTACCAGTGAAAAGTCCCATATAAAGTCCTTTCAAATCGCGGCGGACACGCCCGCCGACTGCGCGCATCCAAATTCACGCGCCAAAAGCTGGAATGTAACTTTAGCGTGTTCAAGCGAAAATAAAAGACCGCGGTAGGCGAACGGCACCACGTCGTTCGGCGAAGGGATTGTCAAGTAAAAACTGGATAAAGCGGCCGAGTTATTGTTATCAGATCGAGCCATCGAACACGTTTTGAAACTTTGCTGCGGCGCGTGGGATGTCGGCGCGAAACTTTATCATAGGGTGACAAACAACGATGAGGAGCACATGCCTATGACAGACGAGCTGGACCCCCAGACTCAACAGCATATTGATGATTCAGCAGACGCCGTCGACGACTGCGATACTCCTACCTGCGTCGACGCCTCCACCGATGCGCACGCCGGTGCAGACAAGGCAACAGACACAGACGATACTGTCGAGCATGACGAAAGCGAGCAGCCGGAGCTGAGCCATGCCGAACCCGACACGGGACCCGCACCACAGGCGGCGGGCCCCATCGAGGTGTCTTCGGAAGAAGAGCTCGATGCCGTCATGGACTCCATGATGGATGCTGTCAAAGCGATGAAAGACGCCGTCGCCGATGCCGACGTGGACGCCGAGGAAGAGGAGGCCGCCGAGGCGGCCTCGACCTTCGTGCCCGGCGAGACTCCGGTCGCCGACCAGGGTAGCACCATGCCCTCGTTTCTGCAGCTCGAGCACCCCACGATTGGCGCCGACGCGGTCGATCCGCACGCAGCAGGCTTTTCTGTGGTCGAGGGCGGTACCGGCAATATCGCCGCGCCGCAGGCTGCCGATGCGGATGATGCCGACACCGCTCGCCCGACCGCCCCGCATTCCCCTGCCGCGAGCCGCGATCTGGGGACCGCTGTCTCGAACACTGCGAACGCCGTGGGCACCTTTATCGCCCAGGGCGCCTCGGCCATGCGTGAGATGAACGCCGCGAAAAAGGCACTTTCCGACGCCCGCGCCCACTTGGCCGAACTTGAGCAGCGCATTGCCGATCAGGCCGAGGAACTCGAGACGCGCCAGGATATCGCAGGCCGCTACGACCAGATCGTCGCCGACCAGCGCCAAGCGATTGCCACGGCCCAAAAGACTGCAGCGGCCGCTGAGATTGACCGTGATGCCCACGCCGCCAAGGCGACAGAGCTCAAGGGCCAGCTCGAACAAATGAAGACAGAGGATGACGCGACTGAACTCCGCTTGAAGGCCGCGCTCGACGCCGTGGAGGCCCGCGAGGCGAGCTCGCGCGAGACCGGCAACCGCCTCGTTCGACGTCTTGAGGATTCCAAGCGCATCCGCGACAAGGTGAAGACCGAGCGAGACGCCGGCATTGCGGCCGCACAACAAACCGTCGACGCCACGCGCGCCCAGCTCGAGACGCTGCGTCATGAGTATGCCGAGCTGCAACGCAATCCCTCGGCAAATCCCGCCAACTATACGGTGCGCACCAGCGAGCTCTCGATGCAGATCTCCGACACGGCAGATGCCCTGCGTAAAGCCGAAGAAGATGTCCCGCGTATCACCGCCGACCTTGAGCACTCGCTTGCCGCAGCCGAGCAGGCCGTCGAGCAGGCTCAAGCCCCTATCGCCGACGCAAAGCGCGCGCACCAAGCCGTGACGACCGAAGCCGATGCCGCGCGCGACGAGCTGCAGACGGCGAAAACGGCCGCCGCGACTCGTCAGCGCGAGCTGCGCGAGAAGATCACTGCCGAGGACAAGGCACGCCGTGACCAGGAGCAGACCATCGCCAATGCCCAAGCAGATGCCGCACATGCGCAGTCGATCATCGAACAGGCGACCGAGGTGCACGACCACCCAGAGATCACTGAGTCGCTTGCAGGATCCTTGGCCCGAGACAAAGCCGAGCACGCCGAGACCGAGCGAGAAGTCGCCCAGCTCGAGGCCGCCGAGGACGCGGTGCGCGAACGTACCCGCGACTCCCGCATCAAATTCACCGGCGCCATCGTCTGCATCGTCGCCGCAATCCTGGTGATCATCCTAGTCTGGCTGTTCGCAAGCAAGTAGGCAGGGCACCAAGTAGTCTTTGGGGACGTTCTTAAACGACCAGTCAAACAAGAACGTCCCCAACGACTAATCAATGATGAGAGTGGATAATCTCCCACTTTGAGCCCGCAGAAGGGCCAAAAACGGGAGATTATCCACTCTCATTCCGCAAGTACTCATTTAAGTACGTCCCCAATGAGTGCCACATTGACAGCCAAGGCAAGGCCGATGCTTTGGCAGCGTCAGGTGGTTACGCGGTTCGTAGAACCGCGTAACTAACAAATGAGCATCGCGTCGCCAAAGCTGAAGAAGCGGTAACGCTCCTCGATGGCGGCGGCGTAGGCATCCATGATCTGGTCGCGGGAGGCAAGCGCGCTCACGAGCATCATGAGCGTAGAGCGCGGCACGTGAAAGTTCGTGATCAGCGCGTCGACCACGTGATAGGTCGAGCCGGGCATGAGGTAGAGCCGTGTCGTCGCATTCTCGCGCACCACGATGTCACCGCGGCCGAGCGTGTCGGCGCCGTCCTCGCGGCCTTCAAAATAGCGCGCCGTCACAGCCGGATCGAACACCGGGGCATCCGCATCAAAGGCGCTTTCGAGCGAACGCACTGCGGTGGTGCCGACGGCAATCACACGATGACCCTCGGCCTTGGCCTTGTGCACGGCGTCGACAACCTCCTGCGACACGTGGTAGCGCTCGGTGTGCATGACGTGCTGCGTGGGGTCGTCCTCCTCCACCAGACGGAAGGTATCGATGCCCACCTCGAGCTCGACAGCGGCGAACTTCGCACCCTTGGCCTCGATAGCAGCCATGAGCTCGGGGGTAAAGTGCAGGCCCGCCGTGGGGGCGGCAGCCGAGTGCTCCTCCTTCATGGCATAGACGGTCTGGTACTTCTCGGGATCGCCCTCGTAATCGGTAATGTAGGGCGGCAGCGGCACGTGGCCGGCAGCATGGATGGCCTCGTCGAGCGTGCGCGGGTCGCCGGCGGCATTGCAACCGGCCGGCTCAAATCGCACCAGGCGTCCGCCGCGGCTATCGGTAACAAAGTCGACGACCTCGGCCGTCAGCACCACGGGAGCCCCCTCGGGCGCATGGGCGCCACCGGCACGATACTCAATCTGAGCGCCGGGCTTCAGACGCTTGCCAGGCTTAACCAGGCACTCCCACACGTGACCCAGTGGATCCACGTCCTCGCGGCGCTTAAGCAGCAGCGTCTCCACCACGCCGCCCGAGCCCGCCTTGCGACCGATCAGACGGGCCGGCATCACGCGCGTCTGATTGATGACGAGTACGTCGCCCGGCTCGATATAGTCGATGATGTCACGGAAGATACGGTGCTCAACGGTACCGCCGTGCTCCAGCGGCGTTCCCGCCTCAGATCCCTTGCGATTCACCACCAGCAGGCGGCAGGAGTCACGCGGCTCGGCAGGAGCCTGGGCGATGAGCTCTTCGGGCAGGTTATAGTCAAAATCATCAGTACGCATAGACACGTCGGATTCTCCTTATATAGCTAAAGTCCGCTCTACATCCTAGCAGGCTGCCAGCTCAAAAGAACTACTATTTGGAAGCTTTGCGCTCGTCACGGATGCGGGCGCGGTCCATGGCCGCCTCGACGGCCGAAAAGCGGCAGCCACAGTAGTTCTGCCGATACATGCCCAGCTCGCGCGAACGACGCGTGGCCTCGGGATAATACGGGCGAAAATCGCGAATCACCGGCGTGAGCCCGCGGGCGGCAGCCAGGCGCTCGAGCACATCATTACACGTTTCGAACAGCTGATAGGGCGAGACAGCGAGCGTCGTGCCTACATATTCAAACCCGCGCTCCTGAGCCACACGGCATGCCTCGGCCAGGCGTAGGGCATAGCACGTGCGACAGCGACGGGGCCGATCGGCGCCCAGCGGGGCCACGCCGGCCTCCCAGCGCTCACGGTCCTCTCCGGCCTCGATAAGCTCGATGTCGCCGTCGGCACACCACCGGCGCAGCTCGTCCAGACGCCGCCGCCATTCATCGTGCGGCTGAATATTGGGGTTAGTCCAGCAGATCGTGGGCTCAAACCCCTCCTCGCGCAGCAGGCGAACCGGCTCAAGCGAGCACGGCGCGCAGCAAGCATGCAGCAACAACGGCTTCATGGACATCTCCTCCCAATCTTTGCCCAGGGTAGTCTTTTTGGGACGGGGCAATTTTGACTACTTTTGATGTAAAGCAGTTCCAAATATCTGCATCAACAGGAAAGTAGTCAAAATAGCCCCGTCCCAAAAAGACTACTTTGCGAAAAAGCGTACGCCAAAGGACGTGTCCTCGCAGGCGGCAATGCGGCGGTCGCGCAAAATGGTCCACACGTAATACCAGTCGCCCACACAGCCCGACAAATGCAGGCCAGCCGCCAGGTAGCACAGCAGCGGATAGCCCGAAAATGCTAACCCCAAGGCAAACGCCGCCGTCAGGATCACCGTGGGCGCCAGGCAAATGGCAATGTAGCGCCGGCGCGAATACACAACGCCCTCGGCACAGGCGTAGATCATCGCCGTCTCGCGATTCGCCCCAAAGGTCACATGCGCGCCCGCAGGCGCCAACAGCTTAAAAAACGCGGCGTGTAACAGCTCGTGCACGGCAAATGCCGCTGCCGAAACCGCAGCTAAGCCGACTATCCAGCCCACGACTCCCGTCCAGCCGCCCGCTTCAGCCGCATCCAAGTCCGCAGGCCCGCCCAGCAGCATAAACACCGGCACCAAGCACACGGCAAATACGCCAAGCACGGCCATCCCCCACACGAAGCAGGCGTGCAGAAAATCCTCGTCCTCAAACGCATGTATGTTGGAAATCTCATTCATAGCATCTTAGGATAGCGCCCCTGCCACGCACCTACCCGCATGTGCGATAATGTCGAACGATATGCACGAATTGACCACCGCGCCGCCAGGCCTTGCGCCGGCCGCGCTTTCACCTATGCGAAGGAGTCCCATGGCATCTAAATACTCCATGAACGACCGTCCCAGCTGGCCGCGCCGCGCCATCGTTACCGCTGGCGAGCCCTACGGCAACAAGGGCCTGCACTTTGGCCACGTCGGCGGCGTCTTTGTCCCGGCCGACTTCTTCGCCCGCTTCCTGCGCGACCGCCTGGGCCGCGAGAACGTCATCTTCACCTCGGGCACCGACTGCTACGGCTCGCCCATCATGGAGAGCTACCGCAAGCTCAAGGAGAACGAAGGCTACGACAAGTCCATCGCCGAGTACGTCGAGTCCAATCACTCCCGCCAGGCCGCGACCCTCAACAACTACAACATCAGCTGCGATATCTACGGCGGCTCGGGTCTTGAGCCTGCCGCGCAGATTCACAACGAGGTTACCGCCGAGATTATCGAGCGCCTGCACGAGCAGGGCACCATCTCCAAGCGCTCCACGCTGCAGTTCTACGACGCCAAGGCCGGCACGTTCCTCAACGGCCGCCAGGTGATCGGCCGCTGCCCCATTCAGGGCTGCAAGTCCGAGAAGGCCTATGCCGACGAGTGCGACCTGGGCCACCAGTTTGAGCCCGAGGAACTCATCGCGCCCAAGAGCCAGCTCACCGGCGAGGTGCCCGAGCTGCGCCCGGTCGACAACCTCTACTTTGATCTGCCGGCCTACCTCGACTTTATGAAGACCTATACCGCCAAGCTCGCCCAGAACCCGCAGGTTCGCTCCGTGGTCTCCAAAACCATGGAAGAGTGGCTGCTGCCGGCTCAGCTCTACATTCAGAATAAGTTCCGCGAGGCCTTCGATGCCGTCGAGGATCAGCTTCCCGAGCACACCGTGCTGGAGCCCGAGGGCAACAAGAGCAGCTTTACCGTCACCTTCCCCAGCTGGAAGGAGCGCGACGATGCCCACGCAGTGCTCGCCAACGGTGGCGTGCGCTTCCGCAGCGGCAAGGCGCTCGTGCCCTTCCGCATCACCGGCAACATCGACTGGGGCGTTCCGGTGCCCGAGGTCGATGGCGTCTCCGACGTCACCTGCTGGTGCTGGCCCGAGAGCCTGTGGGCGCCCATCAGCTATACGCGTACCGTGCTCGCGCGCGATGCCAAAACCGCCGGCGTGACCGAGGGCGTTGCCGCCCAGGATGCCGCCCTCATGGGCGAGCCCGCTGCCGATTCCACACAGGTGCCCGCGCCCACCTACCAGCACAGCTCGCTCGACTGGCGCGACTGGTGGTGCTCTGACGACGCTCAGATCTACCAGTTCATCGGTCAGGACAACATCTACTTCTACTGCATCGCGCAGACCGCCATGTGGGAGGCCCTGGGTTGGGACCTCACGCAGAGCACCGTCAGTGCCTGCTACCACCTGCTCTACATGGGCAAAAAGGCCAGCTCGTCCTCGCAGACGCCTCCCCCGCCGGCAGACGATCTGCTCAACCACTACACCTGCGAGCAGATGCGCGCGCATTGGCTGTCGCTCGGCCTGTCCGAGAAGCCGGTGAGCTTTAGCCCCAAGGCATACGACACGCGCGTGACCGGCAAGGACAAGGACGGCAACGAGGTGCGCGCCTGCGACGACAAGCGCGTTATCGACCCGGCCCTTAAGGAGAGCGCGCTGCTGACCGGCGTGTTCAACCGCCTGGCCCGCAGCTGCTTCTACGGCGTTGCCGTCAAGGAAGGCGACGAGAGCCCCTATCGCAACGGCTGCATTCCTGCCGGCGCGGCCTCTGCCGCCGTGGTCGAGGCTGCCGAGCAGGCCGCCCTTGCCTTTGAGCAGGCCATGTACAAGTTCGAGACGCACCGCGCGCTCGCCGTGTGCGACGGCTACCTGCGTGCCGCCAACAAGCGCTGGAGCGACGCCTCCAAGGCCGCCAACAAGCTCGAGGGCGCCGAGGCCAACGCCGCCATGACGCAGGCCCTCATCGACGCCTTTACCGAGCTGCGCGTGGCGACCGTCCTCATGCACGGCATTGTTCCGGCCGGCTGCGAGCTCATCTGCGAGTACTTCGACGTCGACCCGGTCGCCTTCTTTAGCTGGGATAACATCTTTGCCTCCACGGACGAGTTTGTGGAGAGCCTGGGCGAGAAGCCCGGCGAGCACCGCGTGAAGCCGCTGCCCCCGCGCTTCGACTTCTTCAGCAAGCACGAGAGCCAGTACTAGGCAACCGGCAAGGCGCAGTAGTCAATTTGGGACGGGGCTTTTTTAGAGCCTTCGTGAGTTCGTGTGGGTAGTCCCTACGCCTCGCGCCCCGGCAGGGCCG